>NPIE01000011.1_pt1 | contig 70707 bp, 59 predicted proteins | sample 8637661 | NCBI WGS metagenome assembly NPIE01 (sample SAMN07420842, study PRJNA396082) | bioreactor metagenome | isolation source: sample BA12 brine-fed electro-methanogenic bioreactor BA | place: Japan: Kochi | collected 2016-12-09 | reverse complement strand
GCCAGGCAGCTTCCCATGGGAAAGCGGCGGTGCAGATAATCGGCATCGCGCCCGGACAGGATAATGATCCGACTCTTGCTCACGCCCTTGGCGACCGCATAGGTCAGGACTTTTTCTCCATCGATAGTGGGCATCTCCAGGTCGAGCAGCAGCAGCTTCAGGTCGGGATTGATCTGCGACAGGCCGCAGACGGGATCGAGACAGGTGGCGATGCTCAGCCCAGGAAAACTCTGGTGGACATGGTTCTTGAGGAATTTGACGAATCCCGGATCGTCATCGATGATGAGAATGTCGCTCATGGAGAATCCTTGAGGGCGTGCCCCGGGCACTAATTCGGTTGAGAGAGTTTCTCAGCGATCTGCTGCACGACGATGGCGTTGTCGGGCGTTGCCGGCAGGGCAAGGCCCACACCGCGCAAGCGCGGCTGCTCTGCATCCTTGAATATCTGCAGGATGATAAAGCCATCCCCCACCATTTCAAAATCCGCGCTGTAAACCCGCTGAAAATAATCGTTGCGGCTTTCCAGGAAAGTCATGTCGCCTACTGTAACCATGAACTCAAACCAGAGAATGTCGTCCTGATTGAGCTCCATGGATTTTACCGGACCGAATTCGCCCATTAGAAACTGCAGGGCGTTGCTGATGACGTTTTTTTCTTCCCGTTTCTGCTGGGCCGAAAAATGCTCAGGCAGCAGGTAAAGGGAAGAAATGCCGCTGAAATTCTGTGTCTGAAGATAGCTGGTTGTCATTTCGGTGACGAATTCGTAATCCGTGCACTGGGCCTTGCCCGGCACGAACATCAAAGTCAGGCAGAAGCAGGCCGTGACCAGTGCTGTCTGGAAATAGGTGTTCACGATGGCGTCCCCTCCGGTCGTGGAAATTTTAATGTCGCTGCAGCTTAATTCGGCAATTTCCTGCGCCATTATCGCCCGGCCTCAAAAATGAGGCAACCGTGTTTGTTCACGCCGTTTGTATACTTCTTGGGAAACTTGGGAAAAACGGCTGTTCGATTAGTCGAAAATCTTGACTGCCCTTGCAGAAAGTCAGAAATCGCTTGATGTCATGGTTTTTCGATAGCGCTCGGGTGTAACCAGTTCGCGGTTGCTGCGAATCATGCTCTGCACCTCGGCGATATACTCTTCTCCACGCTCCGAGTAGGCGCCAAGTCCCTGTGCCAGGACGAGAGGGTCCGGGTTTTCGTTCCGATGACGGGCCTGAGCACGCAGCGTGCGCAGTTTGCGATAGGCCCGGTGAGTATTGATGTTTTTGAGATAGGCGGCAACAGCAGCGTTGATACTGTCGAAAACGGCAACCTCATGGCTGAGGCCTGATTCCCGTTGCTGTGGAACCATGCCGCAGCCCGGCGTAAAGCACCATTGTCCGAACAGGTTGTTGCCCTCCCTTGCGAAACGTGAAGCACCCCACATCGATTCGTTGGCCGCCTGGGCCAGGACCAGTTCCAGCGGCACAACGTCGATTCGCTTCAGTAACTGTTCAGCGGATGCTTCCGCAGGCAGGTCGTACTCATCGCGCAGCTGCTTCAGCACATTTCCGCCGCCGGTTTCCAGTGCTTCGGTCAGATGCGCGCGCTGGGCGCGGATGCGGTCGTTCTCAGCCACAACGATCGGTCCGAGAAAGGAAAAGAATCGCTGCTTTTTCTCCTGGACAGAATCTATGCCGCTTAAATCCAGGTCTTCGATGGTGACATGGGGCACCTGTGAAGGTGCCTGCCGGGTGAGCAGGCTGGGCATCAGGGCAACGACCACGCCGGCGGTCAGAATCCCGGCCATGATCAGTGTCGTTAGAAGATTGAGCCTGGGTCGGTTCACGCGAAGTTCTCCATTTAATGGGGCGTTGTCCTGGAAAAGACGTTGATGACGATGACTCCGGCGACAATCAGGGTGATGCCGATAATGGCTGCCAAATCCGGGATCTGCTTGAAAGCCAGTGCGCCCACCACTGTAATGATGGTGATACCGGCACCGGCCCAGATGGCATAGGCGATACCGATGGGGATGGTTCGCAGGGCGATCGCCAGAAAGTAGAAGGCTGCGCTGTAGCCGGTGATGACGATCAGGCTGGGACCGAGCCGGGTGAATGCCTCAGAGGACTTCAGGGCACTGGTGGCAATGACTTCGGCAATGATGGCGATGCTGAGGTAGAAAGCGGCCAAGAGAAATCTCCACAATGAAAAAACGGTGGCCTGAGGGGCTGCCGATACGGGGTTCACATTATCAAACGCCGCGATTATGGACAGAAAAGGCCGGGTTTTGCAACCCGGCCCGGAAGAAATAAGTTTTGAGAGTGTCTTCGTGATGATCTGCCAGGGTCAGTTGTTGCGAACCTTCTGCTCCACAGGTTGCTTGCTGCCCTGGGCAACGCCTTTGACCAATCCGAGCATCATCAGAACGGCAGGAACAAGTTGTGCGACAATGATCAGGCCGCAGAAGCCAAGGAAAACCCATACGACCAGGCCGCTGTGGTCTTCGCGTCCGGCGGCGAATGCGGGTGAGGCGAAGCTGCTCAACATGGCGATGGCGGCAAATACTCTGGCTTTCATAGTGTCCTCCTTCTGTATGGTCCGTAAGGGGTGAGGCGTGAGGAGTGAGGAGTGAGAGGGCTCAATCCTCACGCGCCCTGTTCTTTGCTTGATTCTTTAGGTTGTCAGTGCGACACGTGTTTCGCTGCGGGGCTGGAAGTAGCCAGGCCTTTGATGACCGAGCCGATAACCAGCAGACCGGGGACAAACTGTGCCACGATAATCAGGGCGAAGAACCCGAGGAACAGCCAGGTCAGAAGTCCCGAACCCTCGGTGGCGCCGGAAGCGGCAAAAGCTTGTGCGGAAGGGGCGAGCAGCGCGGCGATGGTCAGATGCAGAGTTTTCATAATGTCCTCCTTGGCTATGATGAAGTTGTGTTGTATTTGACTTTCTATAAGAGCATCGAGCGTGCCAAGTTTGAGAAAAGATGCGTAATGTTTTTTAAGATATTGAAAACGTTATAAAAAATTGAATTTTAAGATTTTGGCGAAACCGGCAGGTTGATGGCGCGGTGAATAAATTTTATATACATTCAAGGTCTGCAGTAAGGGGGTGCCGAAAAGCGAGCTTTTGCGTAACATGCTGGATCCTCTGAAAAAAACAGTTTCTGAGCGGGTGTATGGTTAAAACATACGGTGCATGATTAAGCGAATGTACATATCAAACGTCAGGCAGCCTTTCCCTTCTCGATCGTCCGGATTTGCTGGTTTGAAATGATCGGCTGTGTTACTTTTGAATTTCATTTTAACCTGATGAATGATCGCGGCGGAGAAAAGTGCTGTGAAATTCAACACATGGAGGTTGTATGCAAAATTGGGGCGACGGTGGGCCCTCGGCTGATGATCTGGAAAAGAAGATTATCGATATCGGCCGCAAGCTTAAGAAAGAGTTCCGACCCAACAAGATGCTGTTCGTCATACTGGCGGGGTTGGTGGTGGCTTTCGGCATCTACAGCAGCTTTTACAAGGTTGACACCGAAGAGACCGGCGTCATCCTGCGGTTCGGCAAGCATGTCGGTTATTCCGATCCCGGGCTGCATTTCAAGATTCCCTTTGGAGTCGACAAGGTCTACCTGGTTAAAACCGGTCGCGTCTTCAAGGAGGAGTTCGGTTTCCGCACGGTCATGCCGGGTGAGCGTTCCTCCTATACCAAAAGAGGGCTGGAGGAGGAGTCGTTGACCCTGACTGGCGACCTCAATGTCAGCGACGTGGAGTGGATCGTGCAGTTCCAGGTGGTCGATCCCTATAAATATGTTTTCCGGCTGAAGAATCCGGTGGAAACTATTCGTGACATCAGTGAAGCGATGGTGCGCAAAGTGGTCGGCAACAGCAACGTGACCGATGTCCTGACCACCGACCGAGCTCTGCTTGCCGCGCGTATCCAGGAGGATGTACAGGATATCCTCGACGAATACGATATCGGCGTTCGCGTGGTGACGGTCAAATTTCAGGATGTGACGCCGCCTGACCCGGTAAAAAAGGCATTCAACGAGGTCAATGAGGCGGAGCAGCAGAAGGAGAGTATGATTTTCAAAGCCCGTGAACAGTTCAATCGCGAGGTGCCGCGTGCCCGCGGCGAGGCGAAAAAAACCATTGAAGAGGCCGAAGGTTATGCCATTGAGCGCATCAATATGGCGATGGGGGAAACGAACCGTTTCCGGGCCCTGCTCAGCGAATTCCGCAAGGCCCCCGAAGTGACCAAGCAGCGTATCTTCCTTGAGACCATGGAAGAAGTTCTGCCGCGTCTCGAAGAAATTTATGTCATGGACGAGGGCGGCAGCAACCTGCTGCCATTGCTGCCCATGCGCAGTGAGCGCCGGGGAGGTGGCCAATGAAAGCGCCTGTGATTGTTGGATTGGTGCTGCTGATTCTAATTGGCGTCGGCAGCAGTGCCTATGTGGTCAACGAGGCCGAGCAGGCCATTATCACGCAGTTCGGCAAACCGGTGGGGGATGTCAAATATGCCGGTCTGCATTTTAAGATTCCGGTCATTCAGGATGTGCGCCGTTTCGAGCGGCGCATCATGAAATGGGACAGTGCTCCCAACCAGATACCTACCAAGGATAAGCGTTTCATCTGGGTGGATACCACCGCGCGTTGGCGCATCGTCGATCCGTTGCTGTTCTACCGCAGTGTCGCCACCGAGCGCGGTGCCCAGGGACGTCTCGACGACATTATTGACTCCGTGGTGCGCGACGCCGTATCGGGTCGCCTGCTGGCGGAACTGGTGCGCGGCAGTGATTATGAGAAACCCCGGGGGCTGGAAGATGAGGAAGAGGTCTTCGAGTTTGAAGGCGAGGTGGTAGAAGAAAGCGAGTTGATCGGACGTGAGGAAATTCTCGACGACCTGCTCGAAAAAGCCCGTGCCAGCGTGCCGGAATATGGTATTGAGCTGCTCGATGTGCAGATCAAGCGGATCAATTATGTCGAGCAGGTGCTTGAGCGGGTGTATGAGCGCATGGTCAATGAACGCAACCAGGTTGCCGCCGAGTATCGCTCCGAGGGTGAAGGGGAAAAAGCCGAGATCCTCGGCAAGATGGAACGTGAGCTGAAGGAGATCCGCTCCGGTGCTTACCGCACCGCCCTGGAGATTCGCGGCAAGGCCGACGCTGAAGCCGCCTCCATCTACGCCGGGACCTACAATGAAGACAAGGATTTCTATTCCTTCCTGCGGACCCTGGAATCCTATAAAAAAGTCATCGGCGAAAACGGCCGCCTTGTCATCGGGACCGATTCCGACTACTACCGTTACTTGAAAGAGATCAACTGACGCATCAGCGGCGGTCCGCGTCCCTTAACCGGGGGCGTGGACCGCGACCAGTTGCAGGGCCTGGTCGGCGGGCATTAAAACTGCCTGCGGGCTGACGTAGCGCACTTCGCACATGAGGTCGAAGTCGATCCTCTGCCGCACCACGGCGCGGATATGGTTGATCAGTTCCAGCACGTCACGGCAACTGGCCCCGCCGCGATTGACGATGAAATTGGCATGAAGGGGTGAAACTTCGGCGCCGCCGATGCGCATCCCCTTGAGGCCTGCATCTTGGATGATCTTGCCTGGCGGGCCGACCTGGGTATGCATAGCGGGGGAACTCAAGAAGACCGAGCCGCAGTTGGGTTGCTTGCGTGGAAATTTATGCCGACGTTCCCGCAGGTCTTCCACCATGCGGCGGCGTATCTCCAGCGGGTCGCCGACGGGACAGGTCAGTTCAACCCGCGTGACTGCAGCGCCGGTGCCTTGCAGGGCACTGCGGCGATAGTCGAAACGGCACTCTTCGCGGGTCAGGACCCGCTCGTTGCCCGTGCGGTCAATGATCCACACCCGACGCACATGATCGCCGACGGCCTGGCGATGACTGCCGCCGTTCATCATGACCAGGCCGCCGATGGTGCCGGGGATACCGATGATATGTTCCAGGCCTGTCAGCCCGGCACGTCCCGCGCGGCGGGCGAGCTGCGGAACCCACGCTCCCCCTTCGGCGACAATGGTCTGGCCGTGGATGGAGATGCGCCCGAGGCGGCGGCCGATTTTGAGTACGATGCCACGCACCCCCGCATCATCGAACAGCAGGTTTGAACCTTCGCCGATGACCAGCAGGGGGATATGTCTATTGTGCGCGAACTCCATCAGCCGTGCAATCTGGTCGGCATCGGCGGGCTCGACAAACAGATCCGCCGGGCCGCCGATGCGCCAGCTGCAATGCCGCGACAGGGGTTCATCTGTCCTGATCACCCCGACGTCGAGGTGCGCCAGGTTCGAATCTTTTGCGTTGTCGGAGTGCTGACAGTCCATAGTCGTTGTTTTTTCCCTGATGGAAATCTTTCCCGTATAAAACACCGGGCGTTGAAAAGACCTCAAGAAGATAGCATGAGGATTTTTTTTTTGCCAGCATGGGACTGATTTGAAATTTTTGGCAGATTTATTGCTTTTAATTGTTTTTTGTTATGAAATGTTTTCATCTTTGCTTTCAGCTTCTCCTTTTTCTTCTGCTCGTTTTTTCGCCTGCCATCTGTGCGGCAGCGGAAAACCGGATCAATACCGGATTTGCGCCCAGCGCTGCTTCGCTTTTTCCTGATGCTGCCGCAGCAGAACGATTTGGTTCGGCTTTGGCCGATGCGCTTGACGCTTCGGTCAGCGTTCGGCTGTTCGACGATGTTCACAGCCTGCCGGAATGGCTGAACCGTTTTCGCGCCATTGACCTGAGCCTGATCCCTCGAAAAACTCTGCAGAATCAGCCCTCCGGCCGGCTGCTTCCCCTGCTGACGACCGATACCGATGAGGTTTTTGTCCTGCGCCAGGGGATCGCCCCCGCACGGCGCGAACACATTGCCACCGCGATTCGTGAAGTGCTGTCAGAAGAAAAGCGCCCCTCCCAGGACAGAGAGGGGAATGCACCTCCGCGGAAAACTGAAATGCCGCAAAGGGATGATTCAACATTTAATTCTTCCCGAAAGGCGGCAGCCCCTGCCCCAGCAGTTCTTTCCGACCGTGATGAAACCCTTCGTTATGAAGCCGTCATGCAGGCACGGACCGGAAATCTGAAAGATTCTCTCAGAACCCTTAAGCAGCTTTATGACCGTAATCCCGCCAATACACTGACCGCCTACGACTACCTGACGGTACTTGGATGGGCTGAGCGTGATGCCGAAGTGGTCATCCTCGCGGATTCCATGGAATTGGACAAGGCTCCGCTGCACGTGGTGGACGTTGTGGCCAAGGCGCTGCGCAACCATAAATGGTTTGAAGCTTCGGCAGCTTTGTACGCGGAGGCCATGCAGCGCTGGCCTGATCATCTTCCGTTTGCGTTGGGGCGTCTGATGGCGCTGGCTGAGGCTGGAGAGGTGGAGGCGAGCCGAAGTCTGGTACGCCAGTTGCGGATTCGCCACCCGGCGCGACGAGATGTCCTTGCGGCCTGTGTGTATGCTGCAGAGCGCGTCGGAGATCATCTCACCGCTTTGGATCTGCATCAACGTGTGCTGGAAATCGATCCCGTTGATCCCGATGCTTTGCGGGGCCGGATTCGCGCTCTGAGGTTGCTGGGAGCGAGTCACCTGGCCCTGTACTATGCGGAAAGAACTCCCGGACTGCTGCAAAAAGCTGATCTGCAGCGTCTGCATAATGATGCTGCAGCACATCAGGTGCGCTGGGGAAGCTACTTCCCTGAGGCCGAGAAAACCCGGTTTCTGGAAACAGATCAGGCGTTGGAGCGGATTTCAGCGAATCTGCGACGCCTTCATGCGGCTGATAATGCGCCTCCGACCCTGGTGCGGCAAGGACGCATCGACCGTATGGTTGCCCTGCGCAACCGCGTGCGCATGCCGGAGGTTGTGACCCTATATCAATCTCTGCAGCGCGAAGATGAGTTCCTGCCTGCTTATGCTCTCAAAGCCGCTGCGGATGCCTACCTCTACCTGGAGCAGCCCGAGGCGGCCTACGATATCTATCAGCAGACTCTACACCTCGAGCCCGATGATTTTGAAACACGGCTGGCGCTGTTTTATGCCGATGTGGAATTGGAAGAATTCGACCGTGCCATCACTCGCATCGACCGTCTTTTCGCGGAGGTGCAAGCAGAAAAAAATGCTGATCGTCAGCGTTTGACCGCAGAGTTGACGACTGGTTTGGCCCGAGTCTTTGCAGGAGATCTGCCGGAGGCCCAGAGCCGGATCGAAACGTTGCATGACCATGCACCGCTCAATCCTGATCTCAAGCAGGAACTGGGGGGAGTTTATGCGGCGCGTGGGTGGCCGCGCAAAGCGGAATCGATTTTGGAAAACGGCCTGCTGAACAATCCGGACCATCGTGGTCTGCAGATCTCCAGAACTCACAACCGTTTTGATCTGCGGCAGTACGGTACCGCACAAGCGGCTGCTGCAGATCTCTATGGGCGTTTCCCGGAGGATAAACATGTGCAGCGCCTTGCGCGCCGCAGCTATCTTCATGACCTGCGTGAATTGCAGGTTGAGGCGGGCTACAGCGACAGCAGCGAGACCGATTATGGCGGTAACGAACTGCGCCTGGGGTCGACCCTCTATTCCTCTCCGCTGAAAGAACATTACAGGCTTTTTGCCGGAATTCTATGGTCGCGTGGTGATTTCGCCGAGGGGCGCGGCATTGTTCGCCGTTATCGCAGCGGCCTGGAGTATCGCAGTCGCCGCCTGGAGGGGAACGCCGAAATCAATTACACCGCGGCGGGAGCAGGCGGTGTCGGTGTGGGCGTAGCGGGTCTCCTGCATCAGGATGATCAGCGCTCCTGGCCTTTTGCCGTTGAAATTCGCAGCAGCGCTACACCGACCCGCGCCCTGCGCAACGGAATCGATGCCGATGCGATCCGCTTTGGTTTTGTCCATCGTGCCCATGAGCGGCGCCGCTGGTCGCTGGGGACGGGACTGATGGATTTCAGCGACGGCAATCTGCGCACGCACCTGCGGGCGGACCTGCGGCAGCGTCTTGTGACGCGCCCCCATTATCATCTCGACGGGGTGGTTGATCTCTATGCTTCTTTCAACAAAAAGAGCGATGTGCCCTATTACAGCCCGCAGCAGGATGCTTCCGCCTCTGTAACACTGGACAACACCTGGCTGCTGTGGCGGCGCTACCAGCGCGCCTTCCGGCATCGGCTCGCCCTGACGGTTGGGGCCTATCAGCAGCAGGGTTACGGAACCGGACCTCTGCTCGGCGCCCGCTACGAACACCTGTGGCAGGCCGATGGCCGGTTCGACCTGGTTTATGGTATCGGATGGCACCGTCGTATTTATGATGGCGATCCGGAAAACGGGGTGGACGGCGACCTTTCAGTTCGTTGGAGATTTTAAGTATGTGGCGGTTGATGGTACTGATCGTGGCACTTTGCTGCGGCCTGATTTGGATCCCGCAGCCCGCTTGTGCGGATCTGATCGCGCTCTGTTATCACGATGTAACCGATAACGGCGTGCCCGACGACGATATGAGCGTGTCACGCGACAACCTGATTGCCCACTTCGCATGGCTGAGGGAACACGGTTATCGCCCCGTATCCATTGATGATGTTTTTGCGGCCCGCAGCGGGGGCCAGCCTCTGCCGGAAAAGGCGGTGCTGCTAACCTTCGATGACGGCTACCGCAGTTTTTACCAGCGGGTTTTCCCTCTGCTCAAGGCTTTCAATTACCCCGCAGTGCTGGCCCTGGTCGGCAGCTGGCTTGAAACGCCCACCGGTGAAATGGTGCGTTATGGTGAAAGCCGTGTCCCGCGCGAACTCTTTATGAGTTGGCCGCAGCTGCGCGAAGTGGCCGAATCGGGGCTGGTGGAGATTGCCTCACACAGCTATGACCTGCATCGGGGGATAATCGCCAATCCCCAGGGCAATGAGCTGCCCGCTATGACCGCACGGGCGTTCGACCCTGCTGAGAACTCCTACGAAAGCGACGGGGCCTATCGGGAAAGGCTGCGCGAGGATTTCAAGCGCAATCGTGCGCTGCTCGAGGATAAACTCGGGCTGAAGCCGCGGGTCATGGTCTGGCCTTACGGGCAATACAATCGCATCGCTGTGGATCTTGCTGAAGAGGTGGGAATGTCTCTGACCTTTTCCCTCGCCTCAGAGGGGGCAGGGGGGAAGGATCCGCGCGTGGTGGGGCGGGATCTGGTGCTTGGCAATCCAAAGGCGGCGGATTTCGTCTGGTCTCTGCGCAACCGCAGCCTGCACCGGAATTTTCCGCGCCGGGTGCTGCATGTGGATCTCGATTATGTCTTCGACGAAGATCCCGTTCAGCAGGAAGATAATCTTGGCCTTCTGCTCGAGCGTGTGCTTGATCTTGGCGTCAACACGGTCTACCTGCAGGCTTTTGCCGACCCGGACGGTGACGGTGTTGCGGATGCCTTGTATTTCCCCAATCGCCATCTTCCCATGCGTGCCGATCTGTTCAACCGGGTGGCCTGGCAGCTGCGCACCCGTACAGGGGTGACGGTTTATGCGTGGATGCCGGTTCTTGGGTTTGCCCTGGATATGCCCGGGCATCTGGTTCTTGCCCGTAGCGGTGATGGCCCAGACATGCCCGCACCCGAAGCCTATCGTCGCCTGTCCCCCTTTTCAGGGGCCGCTGCGCGGGTCGTCGGGGAGATCTACCGGGATCTTGCCAAGCACGCCGCCTTTGCCGGTCTGATCTTTCATGATGACGCTTTTCTGTCCGATTACGAGGATGCAAATCCTGCAGCCCTGGAGGCTTACCGCCAAGCAGGGCTGCCGGAGTCATTCGCTTCAATCCGTGAGGAGGTCGGACTTCTCGAGCGTTGGACCGAAGTAAAGTCTCAAAGACTCAACGGCTTCATTGCTGCACTGATTGAGGATGTTCGGGTCTATCGCCCGGAAATAAAGACAGCCCGCAACATCTTTGCCCGCCCGGTCCTTGAACCGGCCGCCCGCCACTGGTTTGCTCAGAGCCTGGACGGGTTCATGGCGCAATACGATTATCCCGCCATTATGGCAATGCCCTACATGGAGGAGGCTGAAAATCCCGACCAGTGGTTGAAGAAGCTGGTGGAAGCGGTGGCTGCCGTTCCAGGGGCCCTGGACCAGGTGGTGTTTGAACTGCAGAGTCGCGACTGGCGTACCGGACAGCCGGTTGACGGATCAACCTTGGCGCGGCAGATGGAACTTCTACAATCTGCGGGTGTCAAGCACTACGGATATTATCCCGATGATTTTCTCAACAACCGTCCAGAGGCGCGGCTGGTCCGGCCGCAGATCTCAAGTCGTACTATCCCCTATAGGCCTTGATTATGCTGGAAGTTCTCGACACTGTCCGAGATTTTTTTATTGCGTTTCTGTTTTTCTATCCCCTGTTCATGGCCTATTTGTGGATGATCGGGGCGGTTTACTACTACTGGCGGCGCGAGCGGGGGCGCCCCTCTTACCGGAATGAGCCGAAGCTCCCTCATTATCCCGGTGTCTCACTGGTGGTGCCCTGTTTCAATGAAGGGGCTCATCTGGTGGAGACGATTGAGGCGCTGGCTCGGCAAACCTACCCGAATTTCGAGATCATCGCCGTCAATGACGGCAGCAGCGACGAAACCGGTACGACCCTTGACGCACTTGCCGCTGAGTACGAGTGCCTGCGGGTGGTTCACTTTACCGGCAACCAGGGTAAGGCCATGGGATTGCGTATGGCGGCCATGGTTTCGCCGCATGAGTTTCTGGTCTGCATTGATGGAGACGCTCTGCTCGACCCCCATGCTACCACCTGGATCATGAGCCACTTTATCAACGGACCGCGAGTAGGGGCGGTGACCGGCAACCCGCGTATACGGACGCGGTCGACGCTGCTGGGAAGGGTCCAGGTCGGAGAATTCTCCGCCATTATCGGAATGATCAAGCGGGCCCAGAGGATTTATGGACGCGTTTTTACCGTGTCGGGTGTGGTTTCCGGGTTCCGCAAGTCGGCCTTGCACCAGGTGGGCTACTGGGGGCTTGACAAGGTGACGGAAGATATCGATATCAGTTGGAAACTGCAGATCAACCACTGGGATATCCGCTTTGAACCCAATGCCCTGTGCTGGATTCTCATGCCCGAGACCCTGCGAGGTCTGTGGAAGCAGCGCGTGCGCTGGGCGCAGGGCGGCTATGAGGTGCTGCTGCACAATCTGCCGCGCATGTTCCGGTGGAAGGTGCGCCGCATGTGGCCCGTGGTGCTGGAGTTTCTGGTGGCCATGGCATGGAGCTACAGCATGCTGGCTGTTGCGGTGTTGTGGCTGCTGGGCTGTTTTCTTCCGCTGCCCGAATACCTCGCTCTTCCTTCCATGATCCCGGACTGGCCGGGCGTTGTTCTGGGGCTGACCTGTCTGCTGCAATTCGCCGTGAGTTTGACCATCGATGCGCGTTATGAAGGCGGACTGGGACGCTATTACTACTGGATGATCTGGTATCCGCTCGCCTTCTGGCTGATCAGCCTGTTCTCCTCTATCGTCGGGCTGCCGAGGGCCATTTTTAAGCGCAGAGGGCGGCGGGCGACCTGGGTCAGCCCGGATCGGGGGATCGCCGGAGAGAATGCGGGAGAAGGATCATGAAACCGCCCATTATCGAAAATCGACGCGGCGCAGACCCCATTCAGCGTTACGGGCAGGGAGCGCTGACTGCCGCTTTCTGGTTCGGCTTCGGCATGTTGCTGCGGCCATTGGTGACTTTTGCCGCCTGGCTGATGGGGGGACATTTTCTGCATGAGGCGGTCTGGACCAATGAGGGGCTTGTCAGTCTGGCGCGAGTGCCCGCCATGTATGTGGTCGTCGTTCTGTTGATCGGGGCCGGCCTGACCGGGTGGGCGAGCTACAATCTGCTGCGTTTTCGGAACAATGAACGCCGAACGCGCCAGCCCGATCCCGTGACTCCCGAACAAATTGCCGGTTTTTATTGTGTTTCTGCGGGTCTGGTCCATCGATGGCAGCGTGCTCGGCGTATCGTTATGGCTCATGACGAGAAGGGCCTTCCCGTTTCAAACCGTGCAGAAAGTGCTTCCCGTTAATTCGGGATGAGGTGCCGCAGAACCGCCAGGTAGTGGAGGAATGTTCCCGCCAGGACAAAGAGATGCCAGATGGCATGGTGAAAGGGCAGTTTTTTCCAGGCGTAGAAGATCAGCCCGAAACTGTAGAAGAGTCCGCCGGCCAGCAGCAGTTTCAGTGCGGGGTGCGGAATATAGGTCGTTGCAGGTCCCACTGCGAATATGAGCAGCCAACCCATGGCCAGATAGAGCAGGGGCGCGAGAATTTTGAAGCGGTGCACGAAAAAAAATTTGAAAATGAAGCCGAACAGCGTCATCACCCATACCAGCCCGAACAGCGTCCACCCCCAGTGCCCCCTCAGATACACCAGCGTGAAGGGGGTGTAGGTCCCGGCGATCAGCAGGTAGATCGCGCAGTGGTCGATGATTTTGAACAGCCGTCCGAATCGCGCATGAAACTTGAAGATGTGATACAGGGTAAAGGAAGCATAGGAAATCACCAGAGTCGCACCAAAAATGGCACAGGAGACGATGTGCCAGGAGTTGCCGTGGCGAGCAGATTCAACAACCAGAAGGATCAGGGCGGGGATACTCAGGATAAAGCCGATCCCCGGTGCCAGGATGTTGGCATACTGCGTGATGCGGTAATAACGCGGATCCATAGTGCAGCTTTCTCCGCGTGAAGGTAGCGGTCTGTATTGACATGACGAGTTTCTGCCGGAGAGCGCTCACTGAGGAGTCAGGGCGCTTCGCCCAAAAGCCGCTCCATGATATCGAAGGCGGCCCGGCGCCCGTCCGCTGCTGCGGTGACTGCCAAATGTGCGCCCCGGCTGCAATCACCGCCTGCATAAACTTTGGGGTGAGAGGTGCGTCCGGTTTCGGCATCGATCTTCAGACACCGCTTCTCGGTACTGATCCCGGCTTTGCTTAGAAAATCGAACTCCTCCACATCGAATCCCAGAGCCAGGATCAGGATGTCTCCCAGAATGCAGTGCTCTGACTTCTCAACAGTCTCCACCCGTCTGCGGCCGCTTTCGTCCGCATGACTCAAACGAGTGCGGATCACCTCGATGCCGGTCAGTCGCGCATCCTCGTTGACCACGATGCGGGTCGGCGAGCGAAGGAAGAAAAATTCAGCTCCCTCCTCCACCGCATTGTGATATTCCTTGCGGCTGCCGGGCATGTTCTCCTCGTCGCGCCGGTAGACACAGGTCACCGTTTCAGCACCTTCGCGAAGAGCGGTGCGTACACAGTCCATGGCGGTGTCGCCGCCGCCGATGACCACCACCCGGCGACCACGGACATCGAAGCGGCGGTGCATCTTGCCGCCGGACAGGCGGGTCTGGACCTCAGACAGAAATTCCATCGCCAGAAACACGCTGCCATGACGTTCGTGCGCCAGTTTCGGCAGCTGCCCTCCGCAGGCACCCACCCCTAGAAAGACCGCATCATAATCCTCCAGCAGCTGTTCGAAGGCGATCTCGCGTCCGACCTCCCGGTTGAGGTGCAGGGTGAGCCCGGCACGGGCCAGGATTTCAAAGCGCCTCTGGACGATTTCCTTGTCCAGTTTGAAGTTGGGAATGCCGATAGCCATCAATCCGCCGGGGATGCTGCTGCGCTCGAACATGTCGACGCCGATCCCTGCGCGCAGCAGAAAGTGTGCGCACGAGAAACCTGCCGGACCCGATCCGATCACTGCCACCCGCTGTTTATGGCGAATGCCAGGGAAAGGGATCTCAAGACCATGGGCAAAGGCGAGATCGGAGATGGAGGCTTCAATGGCGCCGATGGTGATGGCGCCGTAGCCGTCCTCCAGGGTGCAGGCTCCCTCGCACAACCGGCTCTGCGGGCAGATGCGCCCCAGGATCTCGGGAAAAGGGGAAGTCTCGTTGGAGAGCAGAAAGGCGGTCTCCAGGTCCTCGTCTGCGATCGCCCCAAGCCACTGGGGGATGGCGTTGCCCAGCGGGCAGCCAAGCGTCGCACAGAATGGATCGCCGCACTGGATGCAGCGCTCGGCCTGAGAAGCGGCCTGAGCCCTGTTGTAGAAACGATAAATCTCCTCAAAACCACGCACCCGCGTCGCGACCGATTTTTTCTGCGGCTCGTGCCGGTTGGTATCGATAAAATTCTGCATGGGCAGTTCCTGTTTATATTGGGGTTAGCCACAAAGACGCCAAGTGCGAGAAGAAGACCTTTTTAACGGAGAGACGCGAAGATGAGGAGAGAAAACAAACTGTTGAATTGATTCACTTATCTCCAAGCAGGGGCTGAAATAATTTTCTTTTCTCTCCACCCTCTGCGTCTCTCCGTTGAAGGGTTTTTCTTCGCGTCTTGGCGCCTTAGTGGCGATAATCCTTAATCCCCTTCTTTCGGATTGAGCGGCGCTTTCATATCCTTGGGCGTCACCATCCAGAAGTAGGCCAGTTCCTCGCGGAAGTTGTCGAGGATGCACTTGGCCTTGGGGCTGCGGGTCCGGTTGTGGTAGCTGAGCAGGATTTTTTTCAGATAGATCTTGCCTTCGCTGTCGTCATCCACGTCGATGCGGCGCGCTTCGACCAGCTCGCGGTTGAGCTTGTCGATGAATTTTTTGGCCCGGTCGTAGACGAATGCGGCGCCGCCGGTCATGCCTGCGCCGAAGTTGATGCCCGTATCGCCGAGGATCACCACCGTGCCGCCGGTCATGTATTCGCAGGCGTGGTCGCCGGTCCCCTCAACCACTGCCAGTGCGCCGGAATTGCGGACCGCGAAACGCTCCCCGGCGGTGCCAACGACGAACAGTTTGCCGCCGGTGGCGCCGTAAAGACAGGTATTGCCGACGGCTGACGACCCTTCGCGGTAGATGGCGGGATTGATGACAATCCTGCCGCCGTTCATTCCTTTGCCGACGTAGTCGTTGGCGACCCCCTTGAGTTCGATATTGACGCCTTCGATCAAAAAGGCGCCCAGCGACTGACCGGCGGCACCGTGCAGACGAAAGGTCACAGCCTCCCGCGGCAGGCCGGTATTGCCGTAATACTGGGCGATTTCGCCACTGGTGAGGGTGCCGAACGCGCGGTTCGTGTTGCGGATGCGCCGCTCGATCACCACCTCGATACGTGGGTCGCGAATGACCGGCAGGACTTCCTGCAGAACCTCTTTTTCAAACGCGTTGTCGTCAAAGGGCTCATTGCGCCTGGTGCGCAGACTGCCTCCTTCAACATGCTGCAGAAGATTGGAGAAATCGAGGCTGGCAGCCAGGGGCGCATCGACGACGCGCAGCAGATCGTTGCGCCCGATCAATTCGTCCAGGGAGCGAAAGCCGAGAGAGGCCATGATCTCGCGCACGTCTTGCGCAACGTTGCGCAGGTAGACTACGACCTTGTCCACGGTGCCGACAAAATGCTCGCGTAGAATATCGTCCTGAGTGGCGACACCGACAGAGCAGCGATTGAGGTGGCAGACTCTGAGCATTTTGCAGCCGAGCATCACCAGAAGGGCGGTGCCGAAGCCGAAGGTCTCGGCACCGAGCAATGCGGCTTTGACGATGTCCGTACCGGTTTTGAGGCCGCCGTCGGCCTGCAGGACCACCCGTTCGCGCAGATCGTTGGCCTTGAGGCTGTTGTGGGCCTCGATCAGTCCCAGTTCCCAGGGGTTGCCCGCATGCTTGATGGAGGTCAGCGGTGCCGCACCGGTGCCGCCTTCACTGCCCGAAACGATGATGCGGTCGGCATAGGCTTTGGCGACCCCAGCGGCGATGGTGCCGACGCCGTCGCTTGAAACCAGCTTGACACAGATCTCCGCCCCGGGATTGATCTGCTTGAGATCGAAGATCAACTGGGCCAGGTCTTCGATGGAATAGATATCGTGATGAGGCGGCGGTGAAATGAGCGTGACGCCGGGCATGGTATAGCGCAGGGTGGCAATGAGGGGCGTGACCTTGTTGCCGGGAAGCTGCCCCCCTTCACCGGGCTTGGCGCCCTGGGCGATCTTGATCTGAATCTGTTCGGCGCTGCGCAGGTATGCCGGTGTAACACCAAAGCGCCCCGAGGCGACCTGCTTGATACGGCTGTTGCGCACTGTAGGGTAACGGGCCGGATCTTCGCCGCCTTCGCCGCTGTTGGAGTGGCCACCCAGAATGTTCATGGCCTCTGCCAGGACTTCATGGCATTCCGGCGAGATGGATCCCAGCGACATGGCCGCCGAATCAAAACGCCTGGTGATCTCTTCCACCGACTCCACTTCCTCCAGGGGAACGGCAGAGCGGGAGTTGTCCCAAGTCAGAAAGTCACGCACGAAACGCAGGCCGCGACCTTCGACCCAGCGACGGAAATCAAGATAGTTCTCCCGCTTGAGATCCGCGGCGAAGCGATGCATCAGGACAATGGACTGGGCATTGAAGTCGTGGTGTTCGCCCTGGGGGTTGTTCTGAAACCGACTGCCGAGCTCAATGGGGTAGACCGGCTCCATATGACTGCGTTTGAAAATGCTCTGGTGGTGATGATCCAGGCGTTTCTCGATCTGTTCATAGCCGAGTCCGGGCAGATGCAGTGCCGTGCCGGGGAAGCACTGCGCAACAACAGTGCGGTCGAGGCCGATGATGTCGAAAAGGGCCGCGTTGCGGTAGCTCGAGACGGTACTGATCCCCATCTTCGACATCACCTTGAGAATCCCCTTGGTCATGGCTTCATAGACGTTTTTCAGCGCCCGCCGAGTCTCGCGCTGAGACAGCTCGCGTCGTCTGCACAGCGCATAGCCGGTGCCGTAGAGCAGCCAGGGGTAGATGGCTGTTGCGCCGTACCCCATCAGGACGCAGGCGCTGTGGGGGTCAAGAACTTCACCGCTGACGACGACGAAGTTGACCCGGTGGCGCAGCTTTTCACTCAGCAGAAGCTGGTTGAGGTATCCGACTGCCATGGCCATAGGAATGATTTTGTGGTCGGCATCGAGACCCCGGTCATCGAGAATGACAAGTCGCACATCCTCCTCGCGTATGGTGCGCGTGACCTGGTCACCGAGTTGCCGCAGGCTTTTTTCTAGGTCCTTTCTGAAGGTTGTCGAGAAGAAGGCGTGTCGATAGCAGGGTTCGAAGCGCGGTTTGTTCGGATCGCCAAAGGACAGCAGCGCATCGAAGATATCCCGTGAAAGAATGGGGGAGATGCTTTTCAGGCGGCGGGCCCGTTCCGGCGTCTCCACCAGCGGGTTTCCGAGCCCGCCAAGACCGATCGTGGCCGACATCACCGATCTTTCGCGGTACGGATCGATGGGCGGATTGGTGACCTGGGCAAAGCGTTGGCGGAAAAAATCACTGAAGGGGCGCGCCTCGGAGGAAAAAACCGCCATCGGGGTATCGTCCCCCATGGACCCGGTCGGCTCTTTGCCCGCTTCGAGCATGGGGCGGACCATCCCCTCGAGGGTTTCATGGGTGAGGTGGAAGCAGCGCTGCTTCAGCGCGAGATCCTCCGGTTGGTAATCGCTGAAATCGTTGAACTGCAGTTCGATAAACTCCTGCAGATAGTAGGTGCGGTCGGTCAACCACTCGCTGTAGGGCTGGGAGTCCATCAGGTAACGATCGATGTCACGGGAGGTGAAGAACTGTCCGGCTTCAAGATCGACGGCCAGCATTTCGCCGCTTTGCAGACGCCCCCGTTCGCGCACCTGCTCCGGCGGAATGTCGAGCACTCCGTATTCGCTGGCGACCAGCAGCCTGTTGTCGGTGGTCAGGGTGTAGCGTGCCGGGCGCAGGCCGTTGCGGTCAAGAACGCAGCCGACATGGCGGCCGTCGGTCAGGCTCACCGCCGCCGGACCGTCCCAGGGCTCATAGGCGGAGGACATGTACTCGTAAAAAGAGCGCAGGCGCGCGGGCATATGGGCCACGTTATGGCGAGGCGGTGGAATCAGGCTGCGGATGGCCTTGAAAAAATCCATCCCGTTGGCCAGCAGAAATTCGAGCATGTTGTCGAGGCCGGCACTGTCGCTGCCGTTTTCTTCCAGGATCGGGAAAAGCCGCTGCAGCTCGTCGTCTCGAAAAACCGGACTCTGTGCTTCGTTGAATTTATACAGGGCGTTGAAGCGGTTGGCTTGCAGAGAATTGATTTCGCCATTGTGCGCCAGGGTGCGCAGCGGTTGGGCCAGTCGCCACTGGGGCAGGGTATTGGTGCTGAAGCGCTGATGAAATATGACGAAGGACGACTGGAAATCCTCGCACTGCAGATCGGGGTAGAGCGTGCGGATGTGACTCGGCATCACCAGCCCCTTGTAGCTGATGGTGCTGCTGGAAAAGGAGGCAATATAGAAGCCGGGGTCTTCGTTCAGGCGATGCTCCATCTCCTTGCGCGTCAGGTAGAGCAGGGCGTCGAAGCGCCGGGTTGCGATCAGCTCCGCCGGGATCACGAACGCCTGCTGAATGACCGGCAGGCGCTTGAGGGCATACTCCCCCAGGGCCGAGGTGTCAATGGGAACCTCGCGCACAAACAGTACCCGCAGATCGTTTTTTGTACAGCTTTCCTCGAACTCCGCCATCTGTTTTTGCGGGTCGGTGAGAAAAAGCATGGCCACGGCAAATTTTTCGGGCAGCCCCTGTCCGTTTTCTTCGGCAATCCTGCGCATGAATTTTTCCGGCATGGCACACAGCAGGCCGCAGCCGTCGCCGGTCTTGCGGTCGGCCGCAATGGCGCCACGGTGCATCATGCGGGAGAGTGCCTTGATGGCATCCTGCACCATCGAATGGCTGGGTTTGTTGTCTATGCTGGCAAGCAGGCCGAAACCACAGGAATCCTTGAAACGTTCAGCGAGGTTCATGCACCGATCCTTGGCGAGTATAAAACAAGAAGAAAAGAGAAGATTGTTCAAAGAGACTCGACCGGGTTTGAGACCCGGCTTTTTACTTATAACAGATTCTGAAGGAAAATCATGGGAGGCAGGCGCTTCCAGGAAAGCTGAAGCGCCTGCCGGAAAATGCAGGGGAAGAGGAAGCGTCAGTCGGCCAGAGTGAATTCGGCATTTTTGACTTCGACAATCACCATGGAGTCGACATCAAGGCCATTATGGTCATCAGGCGACAGATTGTAGATTCCACTGACGCCAACGTGATTGCGCGTATTTTCGATGGTTGCGCGAAGGGCTTGCGGTTTCGTGCCGGCTTTTTTCATGGCTTCAGCCACGATCATGATGGCATCCCAGGCGTATCCGGAGTGGGTGTTGATCGGAAACTGCCGATCGAAACCCTTCTCCTGGTACAGGCGCAGAAATTCCTCAATTACCTTTTTCTGAGGGTCGCTATCGGGCAGCTCGTTTGCGACCATCAGTTTGGTGGACGGCATGCGGTTGCCTTCTGCGGCAGTACCAGCCAGCTCGATGTATTTGGGGTCAGGCAGACCATGACACTGGAACAGCGGCAGATCAATGCCGAGTTGAACCCGGTTCTTCGCGACGATAGCGCCGGCAGGCCCGATGGTCCAGCACACCAGGGCCTGTGGCTGGGCCCTTTTGAGATTGGTCAGCTGCGCAGTCATGTCGGTGTCTTTGGGGCCGAAAGACTCATGCGCGACAATCTCAATCCCGTATTGAGGGGCCAACTCTTCCATCCAGCGGGCCCCGTCCTTGCCGAAACTGTCCGAGGCAGACAGCAGGCCGATGCGGGTCAGGCCTTTATCCTGAAGGTGGATGAAAAGCCTTTCGACGGCGATGGAAGAGCGCTGAGGAGATTTGAAGACGGAGGTGAACGGCCCGAATTTGCCGCCCATGATGACCGGATCACCGCCGACAGTCATGAAGGTCGGGATGCCCGCCTTTTCGACGATCGGCTTGACGCTCATGCCGGTACCGGTACGGGTGGGGCCGATGATGGCCGCGACCTGGTCCTTATAAAGAAATTTCTTGGCGATGTTGGCCGCTTTGGCTGGGTCGCCTTCAGTGTCGTGGATGATCAGTTCGAGGGAGCGTCCATCGATTCCGCCCTCCTGGTTGATCTTTTCGACCACCATTTCAGCGACCAGTTTGGTCGGAGTGCCGATGAAGGCTGCGGGACCGGACAGATCGAAAAACGCACCGATTTTAATCGGCTCGGCCGCTGACGCCGGTAGCGCAAAACAAAATAGAGCGAGAGAAAACAGGACTTTTTTCATCATGGCCTCCTGCAGAAAGATAGAACTTCCCCGAATCCTTGAAGAGTGGACAAATTACAGAGCGACATGGTGCCGCAATACGGTGGAGGAAGTATAGCGGTGGAACTCAATAAGGGAAAGAACCTTTCTGCGCCCGGACGAGGTCAGAGGCAGAGAGGTGACTGTCAGGCGTCTTTATGGGTCTTTAAGCGGGCGAGGGCCGTTCGTGCCTCTGCCGCAAAACTCCTGGCGTCTTCCACCCGGTTATCGTTCAATGCGGTCTCCAGTGCATCGAGGCTCTGTTTGGCCTGATCGACGGTGTGGCGCAAGGATTCGATGGTTTGCGACATGTCGGCGGCAAAATCCTGCAGGGTGTCACCGTTGCGCAGGGTAAAGCGGGTTGTCAGATCACCTGAAGCGACTTTTTTCAGTTCCTGCTCAATTCGATAGATGGGGCCGGCAATTTTCTGCGGCAGAAAAAGGGCCAGCAACCCCCCAGCCACCAGGCTGACGGCTGATCCGGCCGCGATAACGGGCAGCAGCAGTTCGCTGACGCGCCTGATTTTGACGTGGGCCTCGAAAAAGGATCCAACCACTTCCGCCCGCGCGTAAAAATAGAGGATGCACGCAGCAATCAAGGCGCTGATGCCGACGACTACAAAAACCCGGCGCAGCATCCATGATTGAAATTCGCGCTTGACTTTGAGGTTGAGTTTTTTACGACCCTTGAATTTTTGATTGGTGCCCATGAACTCTCCTGTAAAACCTGTGCGTGGATAGGCCAGATATCATGCTGAAGTGAGATTATCACATTTTTAAAGAAAACGGCCCCGGTCCGGTCAATAATTACGATGGCAACCTCGGCAAAGATCCGCTTTGCCCGATTTGACCAGGCGATAACGAAAGGCTGATCCGTGGGCTGAGTGGCAGGACATGCAGCTGATGCGTCCATCCGGCATCAGTTCATATTCCTGCGGGATTTCCATATCGGCAGGCGGCAGGACATTGACCGGGTGGGAGTAGGTCTCCCGAATCTCCTGGTGGCAATCTCTGCAAATGGAAATGTTCGTGTCATGGCTGGTTTTCAGAGTTGGGTGACCGTTTGTGCTGCCGGAAGAACTTGCAGTCTCTTCTGCAAGAAGCGAGGGAGACGGTGCCGTTGTCCCAATATCCAGGGTTACAGGTTGCTGTGCGGTATAAGCGAGAAGATAACTGGAACTTTCGCCAATCCGATAGAGATGCCAGCCCGGCTCTGTTTGGGGGGTCTGCGGCAGGTCGGCGTTGCCGGACCCGGAAGCAATAAGGTTGCGCCGGGTATCAAACTCCAGGATCGCGGAGCGCGCGATATTGCCATGAACATCCCGTGAGACGACCTGGTATTGATATGTCTTTCCCGGGTCCAGCCCCACCAGGGTGACTTCATGTTTTCGGGTCAACGTGGGAGCCCTTTTGCTTGAATTCAATTCTTCGCGGCCAAAGTGGACTTCCGAATCGGAAAATTCATCCGTTTTCCAGCTGAGAGTTACAGAAACCGTCATCGCTTTGCGTATATCGGCAACCTCGATTTCAGAAAGCTGTGGGGGGGTTAGATCGTTATTCAACCGTGGAAGAGAAGACAGGGGCGGAAGAGAAATTTTTTCGATGGGCGGGCGGTAACCGGACCCTTTTGTTTTGACCCAGAGAGTCGACCCGGAGAGTTCTTCATCCAATTGAATCCAGTGCTCCTGGGCCTGGTGAAATGGTAGCTCCAGCCATCTGACATTATCTTCACTGCCAGCGTCAGTGTTGTCAACGGCTTCTGCGTTCGCGGAACTTACTGCTGCGCCTTCAATGTGACAGGCGGTGCAGTTGCTCTCAAGAAAAGGCGCATGCACATAACGCTGTCCGCGGCCCTTGTCGACCAGGGCTTGATGGCAGCTGACGCATGACTCCCCTGGATTAGAGGGCGCGGCCGACGCCGCCATGGGCGCGGCCAGTGCAAAAAAGGCGATTGCAAGGATTTGTACGGCGGCTTTCAAAATTTTCGACCCCTTCATCATTGGGCGCATGTCCATTGTTCTCCCAAAGGAAAAAGATCCAACGGGATGAGAGAATGTTAACAATTTAGCAGATCTCAACTCCTGGAACAAGAGGCTTGAATGGCGCGCACGATGAAATATCAAAAAAAAGGCCGGCCTTGCCAGGCCGGCCTTTTTTCACGTATGCAGTGACGTAATCGATTAGATGCCGTCTTTTGTCGTATGGCAGCGGAAGCAGCCAGTGCCGGCTGCGTCGCCGGTGGTGCCGGCGCTCATGCCGTCATAGTCCCAGCGCAACAGGTCCGCGTAGGGGGACCCATGGGCGCGGTGGCAGGAGATGCAGGTGACGATGGCTTCGCTGCTGTAGTCGGCGGAAGCGATGTCCGCGGGCATGGTGCTCAGAGCGGCAGGCGCCTCGACATTGAAGGTGTAGGCGGCATATTCTCCACCGACAGCGCGCAGGTCAATGTCAGTGGGATGACGCAGCCAGGGGCTCGACATCTGGTTGGGGCCTGCAGTGTTGTCGATATCGGCAGCCGTATGGAACTTGCCGTGGCATTGAGCGCACAGGAAGCTGATGGTGCTTTTGTCGCTGGCATTGTTGGCCTGGGTGCGTGCCACGCCCTTGTAAACATTATGATTTGTGGCGGAGGGGACAAGCTCCCAATCCGGGGATTCAAGACCCATGATACCGTCCAGGAACCGGTAGCTGTTGCCGACGGTGGTGCCGTCGATATCTCCGGGTTGGTGGTGAGCACCACTGATCGCGCCGAAGGTGTCGACGGTATCATGGGTGCCGTGGCAGCCGTAGGTCCCCGAGCAAGTCAGCTGCTGGGTCCAGCTTGCCTCGGTGTTGACGGCGCCATCGAGGGTGTTGTCCCAGCCGGGCGGGGTGAGCCCCAGCGCGGTATCTTCAGCCGCACCGAAGTCGATGACGTTGTGCGCATTGGCATCTGCGCTGTTGACAAAGAAAAAGCTGCCGCCCGCCAGGGTGTCGGTGCCGTAATTCTGGCCGTCGACCTGGGGAATCGGTTCGGTGGCGCTGTTGGCGCGGCCGGGAATGGCATGGCAGCCGGAGCAGGTGGCGGCTCGCAGCAGGCTGGCTGAGGGCTCAGCGCCGCTATCGAACTGCATGCTGGCGTTGTCCTGGCTGTTATGCATGGTGTGGCATTCCACGCAGGATGTGCCGCTGATGGCCGCCAAGGCGTTGCCTGCGGCGAGGATCAGAAAGGTGGCCCCCACCACCGCAAGAACCTGTTTGATCGTCTTTTGAGTCTTCATGTCTTACCTCCCAGTGTTCGGTGAATGTATCCTGTTCTATTCAGGATGCCTTTAGGAAACTGTCGAACTTTTGAACAGTTAATTCTTGAAGTCTAAATCAGGCCCCGTCCTTGGTGGTGTGGCAGCTGTAACATCCGCAAGGATTGGCCGCCGTGTCGGCATTGCCGGTGTTGCAGTCGTTTGCGTAATCCCAGCGCAGCATGTCCGGGTACGGGGAGCCGTGAGGTCGGTGACAGGAGATGCAGGTGACTACGTCTTCTCCGGGAACGACGACATCAGTGACGGTGCCGTCGAGAGATGTTTTGGCAACTGGAGCCAGTGGGTCGTAGATTGTGTAGTCGGCGTATTCGCGCTCGTTGGGAATGATAACATCGGACGGGTGACGGATCCAGGCGCCCATGGTATTGGTCATGCCGCCGCCTTCGGAATACTCATGATGGAAGTTGCCGTGGCAGCCGGCGCAAAAGGAGCCGATGCTGTTATCCTGCGTTGTAAAGGTTGAGGTGTAAAGGCGTTCGGTCCCCTTGTAGACATTATGATTTGTAGAGCTGACCGCCTGTTCCCAGTCATCGCTCTCCACGCCTATGACTCCGGCAGCCGAGAGGTTGCCGATCATGGCATTGCCGAGAAACCGGTACCAGCCGTGATCCTGGCCGACGATGTCCCCTGCGGCGTCTTTGTGGTGGGCAGGCAGGTGGCAGCTGACGCAACCGCCGTTTTCGTAGGTCATGGAGCCATGACAGTAATTACAACCGGGGGCGCTTTGCCCAATGCCGCCCGGAGCGAAGGGGAGGTTCTGGTCGGCGTCGGAGATGCCGCGGACGTTATGGCCGTAGGCGTCGCCTTGAGTTGCAACCCAGTAGAAGTTGCCGCCGGCCAGAGTGCCGCTCGAGCTGCCGTCCGTCGGGTAGACGATGCCGCCGCCCGGGTTGTAGACGATGGGGACCCGTGAGTCACCGAGCATGAGGATCGTCTCGCTGCCGGTGGGATTGGAGTGGCAGCCGACACAGTCTGACTTGAGCAGGCTGGCATTAGGGTCTTCGTTGATTTCACCGTTGAATTCGATGGCGGTGCCGTCCTGACTGTTATGCATGGTGTGGCAGTTGACGCAGTCGCCGGAGACTGCGCTCCATGCGGGACCGGCCAGGAAGATTGCCGCCAATATGGCAGTGACGGCAAGCAAGAGCGAAGTCTTTCTGTTCCGATTTTTCATTTTGTTATAGCCTCCCTGAACTCCCTTGGCGATAAAGGCGCTGGTAAACTTCACCCTCCCCCGGGTGAATAAACTGTGGCAGGTCTTTTATCGGATCTGGTACTGATTGACCGTTTGGTGCGCTTCTAATTTAATTGACAAGGCTGCGCGGTGCAATCAATTTTGTGTTAAAAGCGCCAAATATTGCTGTTTTTATTGAGAAAAAACAAATCGTCCCGCCGGGGATGGCGGTAAAATGAAAAATGCGTTGTTTCTACGCTTAATGAGCTTGCATCAGCTGTGCCGTTCAAGATGACCGAATTTGTTATCAAAAAAATTAATGATTATCGGCTGGAACGTCCGCCTTTTATGGCCATTATAGAGGGCCAATTAGGAGGAGTTCGGGCCGGTAAAAAGGGATGCGTCATTTGACGGCTGGCAGACGGTGATTTGGCGGGAAAGGATGCGACTTGAATCAGTCAAGAACGGCGAGAGAAGAGGCATTCCTCCCGGCTCGATCTCCTGCTCAATTTTTTTCTGATCAGGCCCCGTCCTTGGTCGTGTGGCAGCTGTAACATCCGCAAGGTTCGGTTTCCGTATCGGCATTGCCGGTGTTGCAGTCATTGGCGTAATCCCAGCGCAGCATGTCAGGGTAGGGAGAGCCGTGCGCGCGGTGGCAGGAGATACAGGTCACCACGTCCTCACCCGGTACTACGACATCGGTCACGCTTCCATCGAGAGACGTCTTTGCGACTGGAGCCAATGGGTCGTAGGTTGTGTAGTCGGCATATTCGCGCTCGTTGGGAATGATGACGTCCGAGGGGTGCCGGATCCAGGCCCCGAGTGAATTGGTCATGCCGCCGCCTGGTGCTGCATATCCTGCGTGGTGAAAGTTTCCATGGCAGCCGGCACAGAAGGAGCCGATGCTGTTGTCCTGCATTGAAAAACTGGTACCATAAAGGCGTTCAGTGCCCTTGTACACATTATGGTTGGTGGAACTGACGGTTTGCTCCCAGTCGCCGCTCTCCACGCCCATAACACCTGGCGCTGTGAGGTCGGCGTACATGGTGCTGCCAAGGAAGCGGTACCAGCCGTGATCCTGACCGACGATGTCCCCTGCGGCGTCTCTGTGGTGGGCGGGCAGGTGGCAGCTGACGCAACCGCCATTGGCATAGGTCATGGAGCCGTGGCAGTTATTACAGCCGTCTCCGCCGTCGAAGCCGCCCGGGGCGAAGGGGAGGTTCTGGTCGGCGTCGGAGATGCCGCGCACATTATGGCCGTAGGCATCGCCCTGGGTCGCCACCCAGTAGAAGTTGCCGCCGGCCAGGGTGCCGCTCGAGCTGCCGTCGCTCGGATAGACCACGCCGCCGCCCGGATTGTAGACGATGGGGACCCGTGAATCACCTAGCGTAAGAATCGTTTCACTGCCGGCGGGGTTGGAGTGGCAGCCGATACAATCTGACTTGAGCAGGCTGGCATTAGCGTCTTCGTTGATCTCACCGTTGAATTCGATGGCAGTGCCGTCCTGGCTGTTATGCATGGTGTGGCAGTTGACACAGTCGCCGGAGACTGCGCTCCATGCGGAACCGGCCAGAAGGATTGCCGCAAGCGTGGCAGCCGCGGCAAGAATGATTGAGGTCTTTCTGTCCCGATTCTTCATTTCGTTGTGCCCTCCGTGGACTCCCTGGCCGATAAAGGCGTTGGCCATCCCTACACTTCTCCAGGTGGACAAATCGATGGTCGCCTTTTTGTTGAATTTAGCACTGATTGATCGATTGATGCGATTCTAATTTCTTCGACAAGGTAGCGCGGTGCAATCAATTTTGTAGTGAAAGTGCTGAATTTTACTGTTTTTTGTAGAGAAAAGCAAATTTTCTCGCCAGGAATGGAGACAGAATAAAGAAGGTATTGTTTCTACCTCTAATTAACATGCATCAGCTGTGCCGCACAAGATGACTGATGTGGTTATCAGAGAAATTAATGATTGGCGGCTGGAGAGTCCTGATTTTACAGGTGTTATAGTGGGCCAATTAAGGGCAAGTTGAGCGGGAAAGACAGAATTCGTTATTTGACCTCTGGCAGGCAGTGTTTTGGCGGAAAGGGCTGTGGCCAGAATCAATCCAGAACAGCGAGGGAAAAAGGCATGCCCCCCAGTTCAATCTCTTGTTCAATTTTTTCTGAGGCCAGATCAATGACGGTGATACGGTTTTTACTGCGGTTGGCGACATAAAGCAGTTGGCGGGTCTCTGATTTTGCGAGAGTGGTCGGGTTGCTCCCGGCGCGGATGGTTCGAAAAGATGTGGCCTGATCGGGGACAAGCACGGAGAGACTCTGCTCGCCGGCATTGCTGACCAGGACCTTGCGGTCCGAGAGGGCCAGCAGGTAGTCCGGCTGAAAGCCGACATTGATGGAGGACTGTTGCCGTCCGCTGGCTTCTTCGTAGATGGAAACGGTCTGGGAAGCCTGTTCTGCGACATAAAGATCGCCGGCAAAGAAAAGGGCGCTGGTTGGATTCATGCCGACCGAAACGATGATACGGGTGCGAAGGGAGTTGGCGTCAAGAATGAAAACCTGCTGGGATCGGGGTGCAACCACGGCAATGCGTGCGGGAGAACCGGATCCGTAGGCGATCCGTTCCGGGCGGTGACCGATCCGAATCTGTTGTGCGACATGGCCGCTGGCAAGATCAATCTTGAGAACCTGGCCTGTCGCGGCGTCGGATACGAATGCGTAGCGTGCGTCTTCGGAAAGAACCAGATGCCGAGGCTCCATCGTGCGGGATAAAGGAATGCGATCGATCAAGTGGAGATTGAGGGCATCGAAGGTAAAAATGCTTCTCTCCCCGGTGCTGAGGACATGCAGGCGCCGCTTGTCGGAAGCCACGGCGATTTCTCCCAGTGGTCCAGGAATGCCGAAAGATGCAACCACCTCGTTGATATCGGAGCGTATGACGTAAATGGTGTTGATCTGGTCACAGGCTGCAAAAAGAAGATCCCCACCCAGAGTTTGCCCCTGTCCCCAGGCCTTGAAAACAGGCGTCATGGCGCCGCCGTTTTCATCTACGGCAAGATACCAGTCGAGAAAAAGGCACTTACTGTCGGTGGCTTCCAGTCTTAGCGGCTCGGACAATGTCAGTTCAACGATTCTGTAATCCTCCGAGGGGGGGATGACAGACCTGCCGACCTTAAGGCGGGATAGACGAAAACGGATCTTTGCGTAATCTGCTGGCGGCAGCGATGCAAGCCCAAGGGCGCGCTGAGGGGCGCGGTGATGTTTGGAATCGACGGTCACTGATTCAATGCCCAGTTGGACCCACTCTCCTTCCGATTGAAGCGCAAAGTCGTCGAGAACGAAGGATGTGTCGACCGTTGAGGGCCCGGAATGAGAGAGGTATGTCGTTGTCAGTGCCTGGTCGGGCGAGGGCGCAGCACTGCGCCCGGGAGAAGACGCAAGACAGCCGGTGAGAGTAAAAATGGCCCAAAGTACAAAAAGTATACGAGGTAGATACATACGCCGGTCCTAGAAAGTCTTGCGTGCTCCCCCGTTGGGGGCGGGGATGGTTTGTCCACTGGGTAGTGTGCCCGGCGTGGTCGCGTCGATGGTCATGCCGTGGCCATGGCAGTATCCGCAGCCGATCGGCGGTTGCGTTCCCCTTCCGCCCCCCATCGGATGACAGGTCGCGCATCGCATGGCCGTATAGGGCGCTTCCTGTGAGTCGTGGTGTACAAAACGCCAACTGTTTACAGCTCCGCCATATTGTGCGTCATCATCCTTGTGGCATTGCCGGCAGAGATATCCCATGGTGTTGTCTGCCGCTCTTCCCGTTACCTGGCCCATCAGTGCAGAACCGTTGACACCGCGGCGGATCAGATAGGCATTGGGGGCGCCGTGGGGTTCATGACAGTCGAGGCAGGAAAGAACGAAACCGCGATTCTGCCCCATAGCCGAATCAAAAGGGGCCTGAACCAGAATTTCGTTGGTGTAAGAGTTGCGACCATGCTTGTCGCCGGCTGAATATGTATCCCCGCCGGTGGTGGTCCAGTCAATGCGAGGGATCTGGCGGGATAACGTCGAGCTGTAGACCTGTTCGGCGTGGCAGTCGAGGCAGAAACGATTATAGTCCGGCACCTGCGAGCCGTTGGCAAGAGCGGCGCCGACACCAGCGGGTTCACGGCCGCCTGAGGGTCCGGCATAAAGCGGATGTTCGTATTCACCGTTATAGGCTGCCATGGTTTCGCCCGCATCATCTCCCCACAGGCTTTCGTGGTCGGTGGGGAGAGAAATGGCGGTAAAACCGGGGTCCTGGGGATGCTCGCGATTCTGCCGGGCGCGGTGTGCATTGTGACAGGCGCTGCAGGGCGTGGAGTTGGACTTGAAGAAGTTGAATCTCTGGGAATGATTCCAGATATCGTACAGATTGTGGTAGGAGGCGGACAGGCCGGCAAGAGGCTGATTGAATGCCTCAAGGACGTTGTTGGGGCCGCCGGTCAGCCCTCCGAAGTTGCGGCTGTAATCGTAGTTTTCCATCAGGGAGGCAGAGCGTTGCAGCGATGACGCGCCGCTGTGGCAGTAAAAGCAGAAAACATCTTCCATCTGGTAAGGTGCAAAGCGCCGCGCGGAATCGAATGGCGGTGCGAAAAGTGCGAACGGGGAGGGCCCGCCGTTTTGGGGAACAGGCTCCTGACCTCCCATGCTCGCGTGCTGTTCATGGCAATGGGCGCAGTTGCCGGTTATATAGGGTCCGGGAGAGGAGACCCCGGGGACCAGGCGGTGAACGCCTTCATCCCCGTCGCCGTGGGCTGACTCCCGATAGGGTCCGGCATATCCAGCGGAGGCCAGGAACAGAAGGGCGAGGGCTTGTGCCGCAACCCGCCGTAAAAAATGTCGGTCTATTTTAAAAACGATCATGGACATTCCTCGTTGCAGTTCAGGAACCGGCCGCTCAGTCCTTTGAGGTGTGACACACGATGCAACCGTCTCCGAGGGAGCCTGCATAATTAAAGCGCATCATCTTGTCGTAGGGAGAACCATGGGCCCGATGGCAGCTCAGGCAGGTTACGATGGCTTCCCCCCCTTGCATGTTGACCTGATTCAAAGGGCGGGAAACATCGAAGCTGGCCACGGGGACCGCGGGTTGATATTGATTGGTGTCGCCGCCGTAGCCCCGGACTTCGGAGTCGGCGGCCGAGTTGGCCATGTCATAGTCAACCGGATGGCGGATCCATCTGCCGATACTTCCCTGGTCATGAAACTTGCCGTGGCAGCGAATGCAGAGGGAGCTTATGGTTGAATCGTCCCGGGTTCCGTCTGCTCCCTTGTACTGGTTGTGACTGCTGGCATTGACGTTGAACTCCCACTGTGGATCTTCGTAGCCGGCGATGCCCACCAGCATGCGATACCCCCCAGCGGGTTCAGACCCGGGGGAGGTGATTGCTCCTCCACGCCCCTGGTGGTGCCCTCCCTTGACAGCGGCAACCGGATGAGTTTCGTTGTGGGTGCCGTGGCAGCCGTATGTCCCCGCACAGCCCACCTGGCGGCCGTTGGGCCAGCTTCCGCCGGCCGGTATGCTTCCATCGGCGGCTGCCTGGGATCCGTCGAATCCCGGGGGCGAAGGGAGGGAACTGTCCGGGGCGGTCAACCCCTCGACATTGTGGCCGCGTGAATCCATGCCGGTGCTGGCTACCCAGAAGAAATTTCCGCCTGCCAGGGTGTTGGTGCCCGCTTCGGTTCCTGTCATTTGGTAAGAGGGTTCGGTCGCAGAGATGACGAACGGAGTCTCCCCGCCGCTGTTGACGCCCATGTGGCAGCCCGCGCAATCGGTGGTCAGCAGGGCCTGGTACGGCCCGTCCTCTCCCCATTGACTCAAGGCCCTTCCGTCCTGGCTGTGATGCATCGTATGGCAGGAAGAGCAGTGTCCGCGAACGGCAGACCAGACCATCCCGGGTGCCGAAACAAGGGAAAGCAGAAAAAGAAGCAGGAGAAAATTGCAGGTCTTGGGACCTCTCGAAAAAGGGAGGTCCCGACTGGATCCTATCAATTCAGGTTTCATTTCGGTGGTCCTGTCCATCGCGGTACCATTCGAAGATCTGTCAACGGGTCAGTATTTCAATCTGACCGCTGCCTTCATCTGCAACGCAAAGACGTCCCGACCAGTCAAACAGCAGATCCGTGCCGTTCCAGACCTGCCCGTGGCGCTTGCCTTTCCCGAGAAAGTCAAACCTTTTGGCACCGTCGCGACCGAATGCGGTGATGATGCCTGTGCGGCGGTCCAGAACGTATATCTGCCCTCCGGCGTCCAGTTCCAGCGCCACCGGAAATTCCAGTCCCGATAATTGTATCACCTTAACAAGGGTGCCATCCATGGAAAAATGGTAAACCTTGCGGGCACTTGCCTCCAGCGCCCAAAGACCGTCAGGCTTCAGAACAAAATCGTTAAATCCCTGGAAATTGTTTTCTCCGGCAAATTGCCGTGAAATCTTGAGGTTGTCGTCCATCAGGAGGACGGCGCCTCTCATGCCGTCAAGAATGAAGAGGCGGTCTTTTTCATCAACGGCAACGCCGGCAGGAAAAGCCGGGGTTCCATCCGGATAGCTGATGGCATAGCCGTTGACTTCCTGTCGGGCGACGTTGATGTGAAGCAGTTCGTTGGCGCCGCGGTTGACGACCCAGAGTGTGCCGTTGCGGCTGCGCGCCATGGCGATGGGACGATCCAGACGGCCGCCTGCATTGAAGGCGGCATGAAGGGTTCCGTCCTGATTGAAGGAGACCAGTTGCGAGCGCCCTGCGTCGACCACATAGTAGCGACGAGTCTGCTCATCGATTGTGACGGCCATGGGGCGCTCAAGAACAATGCCTGCGTCGCGGGCCGGAAGCTGTTGCGCGAACTTCCAGGGACCTTCTGCGATGGCAGGTCCCGCGAGTGCGAGGCTCAGCAGGCCAGCGGTAATCATAAACAAGAAGTGCTTGAGGTGTTTCATCGATTCTTCTCCCTCAACCGGGTACATTTTTAATAATCCTGGTGGCACTGGATGCACAGGCCGCGTTCGCCGCTGCCCCGCAGGAAGTGCTGGTACATGGTCCCCGTGTTGGCGTCATGGCAGGTTTCGCAGGTCATAGGGCGGCCGTCACGCGGGTCGGGTGCCTTGTCACCCATCGGATGCGAGAAGGCCGCGTGGCGCTTGTGGCAGTCGGCGCATGCGTTGCCTTCGTTTTTGAGCATGCCGGGATTGTCGGCGCCGTGGAGGTCGTGGCAGTCGGTGCAGTTGTTCCAGCCTGGATGCTTGTGCAGCATTCGGTCGCGCGTGTCAAAGGTTGCGCTGTGGCAATCCCGACAGACGTTGCCGACATTGGCCGGGAGAAGCCCCTGACGGTCGCCGGTGTGAGGGTTATGACAGGTCGTGCAGGCGTTTCCAGCACCGGCGATGCCGAGATGGCTGTGAATGTGATTGAATGACGGCAGAGTGTCCTGGTGACAGCCGAGGCAGACGTCGCTGCTTTGCGTGTCGCGGTCATGGCAGTTTGAGCACTGCTTTTGCGAGAAGGGTTCGTGTTGAACCGCCCGCTGCATCAGGCGTGAATCGCTGCCATGCGGGTGATGGCAGGACAGGCAGTCCATCTCTGCTGCCTTGCGGCCGAGGTGTTTCCGACTCCAGGCGGAACCGGTGCGATGGCAGTCGAGGCATAGTTGAGTTCCGTCCTTTTTCAACAGGCGCGTGTCCTCGGCACCGTGGGATGCATGGCAGGTCGAGCACTGCCCCTGCCGGAAGGGTTGATGGCTGAACTTGAAATCGCGCGGCATCTCATCATGGCAGCTGAAGCACAGCGCGCTGCCTTGCTGCGGCAGCAGCGCTGCGTTGGGAGCGGCATGGGGATCATGGCACTGGCTGCAGCGTCCTTGCCGTACGGGCGGATGCAGGTAGGCGTTCTCAGCCATCTGCCGTTGCTGATCCTGGTGGCACTGCTGACACAGCTGCGCTTCGGCCTGGTGCAGAAGGCCTTCGTGGCGCGCGACATGGGGGTTGTGGCACAGGTTGCAATCTCCCTCGCGTACCGGGGAGTGGACGAATTTGTCTGTGAAGGCGCTTCTGTCGTGGCAGTCAAAACAGTTTTGTGCAACAGCCGGAGTGGAGACAACCACCAGCAGCAGGACGAACAATCCGGTATGAATGGAAAACCTGATGTATTTCATCGTTTAAAGCCCTCCCGGGTGGCAGGGTGTGCAGTTGCCTTCTGAAAACGGCGCATGCTTGACTGGAAGCGTCAGGGAGGCGTCGGGGCCTCCGTGCGGGTCATGGCAGTTCAGGCAGCTCCCGGGGCCGGGTTTGATCCCCCGGTGCGATCCCGACAGGGCACTCTCCGAAGTGTCGTGGCATTGGGCGCACAGTGAGATATTGCGCTTACCGGCCGGGCTGTCCTGTGGGGCATGAGGGTCGTGACACCGGTTGCATTCACCATTGACCGCGGGTGCGTGTCCGACGCCGTCGCTCCAGTAGCGGTTCACTTCGTGGCAGGTGAGGCAGAGATCGGGTTGCTCGCGAAGCTGGAAGCTGGGTTCCCCATTGCCGTGGGCATGATGACAGACCGTGCAGTTTGCATGGGCCTCGGGGGTGTCGGGCTTAACGCGATAGTCCCTGTGGCAGTCGATGCACAGCTCACTGGCGCTGCCGGCAAGCAGAAAGGCCTCGTTGCTGCCGTGGGGCAGATGGCACAAATCGCAGCGTCCTTCGGTGAACGGCTGATGCCGGTTGGCAAGCTTGCGCTCGGTCTCGATGGTTCCGTGACATTCGGCGCAGGAGTCCGCCCCGCGCCCACGGAGAAGGTTCTTGAGGTTTGCCCCGTGAGGATCGTGACAGGACGAACAGTCGCCTGAAACAAAGGGTCGGTGAAGGCTTGGAAGCCCAAGTGTTTCTTCAACGGATGCATGGCATTCGGCGCACAGATGGCGTTGCGGCTTTGCCAGCAGGCCCGGGCCATTGCTTTCGTGGGGAGTATGACAGTAGTGACAGTCGCCGTCGCGCGCCGGCTGGTGGGCAACCCGCTTGTTTGCGGTCTGCTCCCGGTGGCACTCAAAACAGAGTGAATCCGGGGCGCTGTTCAGCAGGGCGCTGCGTCCCGCTTCGGCAATGTGCGGCACATGGCAGCTCAGGCAGTCACCATCGCGCGCCGGGGCATGGGTGCTTCCTCCGGCCGGAATCTCCTGGTCCGGGGGCTGTGGCCCAAAGCGGGTGAACTGGTGGCACTCAAAACAGAGCTGGTCAGGCGACGTGCGAATCAGGCCAACATGTTCGGAGGCGTGGGGCGTGTGACAGCTCTCACATTTCCCTTCGGCCACCGGCGCATGTGCTTTCGCAGAGGAAAAAGCCGAACGGCGGTCCTGATGGCATTCGTAGCACAGGGCGCGGTCGCGCTTCTCCAAGGCAAACGCAGCGGATGCGTTGGGCGAATTGTGGCAGCTTTCGCAGTTTCGCCCCGCCATGGGTTGATGGGTGTGGCTTTTGAGAAGCGCGGCGTTGTCCGCGGAATGGACCGCATGACAGTCGGAGCAGGTATCGACAACCGGATAATCGGCATGGGTCTGTTTGAAACCGCGATCGCTGACGCTGTGGCATCTTGCGCAGAGGGTCTGCTCTTCTTCCTGAAGTAGAGCGGCGGCGGGGGCGCCGTGCGTGCTGTGGCAGGTGCGGCAGCTGTCTTCCATCGGCTTGTGGACGAAAGCACGGGTGAAGAGCGCTGCGTCATGGCAGGTAAAGCACAGATCCTTCTCGGGTGTTTTCAGCAGGTCGGCATGGGGGCCGTTATGGTGCTCGTGACACTGCTGACAATTGCCCTGCTCAACAGGAGGGTGCAGAGATCTGGCACGCCCCAGGTCCTGGGCGAACTCCTGATGGCAGCGGAAGCACATCTTGGCTCCTTCGACATGAAGAAATGCACCGCCGATCAATCCATGTCGACGGTGACAGCCGGCGCAGTCGCCTCGCGCCACCGGTTGATGAACCACTCCCTGGTTGTACTGGTCGCGGTATTGCTCGTGGCAGTCCAAACAGGTTTTGCCCTCACGGGAACCGGTTCCAGGCGAGGTGCAGGCGAACATCATGAACATGCCTGCCAATGCTGCCGGGATCATAAGCCATCGCCACATGGGCTTGCGCTCTGGACTCATGTCAAACCTCTTCTTCAACAAGGGTTTTTCTCAGTTTCTTCCATGCGCTTTGATTGATCTCAATATCGCTGAGCGCCCGCAGTTGCTGAATCATCTCGTTGCGGACCGACTCAAAGCGTTCTTCCTCGAGCTGCGTGCGGATGCGGTCATGTACTGCATCAAAAGGAATCCGGTCCTGATCTTCGCGCCGCACCAGCTTGATAAAGACGGTTTCGTCGCCATCTTCAACGATGCCAACCTGGCCAGGAGAGAGCTTTTCCAGTTCGGCCTTGATGACATCAGGCAGGTGAGCGGCGGGGCGTTTTTCGATTCGCACTCCGGCCGGGGAGACAGGCTCCATGACAGAGAAGAAATCTGCTCCTGTTTTAAGCTCCCGGGTGATGCGCTCCGCCAGTTGGGCTTCATTGGTGCGCACCATCGCCATTTCCACAAATCCCTCACGGGAAAAAAGCCCCGGGTTTTCGTCGTAGTAAGCTTTGACGTCCTCGTCTGTTACTTCGGCGCGCGGTTTGATGATCTCCGCCTCAAGCTCCTTGATAAGACGGTGCCCCTGGTAAAATTCGAAGGTCTGCTTTAACGGCGGCACCTCTTCGTAATGCCGGTCCAGTGCTTCCATATTGGTCAGCGTCTGACTGAGAATGTCCTGGACGACCCTTTTTTTGGACTCGGCAAAACTTTCGGGATCATGGCGCGCTTGGCCGCGTGTTTTCTGTGCTTTCTGCACCGCCTCATAGACCACCGATGCCGGGATTTTGATGTCAGCAATCCTGATGACGGTATGTTCCGCGTCTTCGCCGGAAACTCCTTCAGGATCGATGGCGGCGATGGCTTCTTCATCGACTTGAACCTGATATTTGTCCATCAGGCGTTCAATCAACGCCTGGGTCAGCCGAGCCTCCTGCTTTTTCTGCTCCTGGCGGATCAGAGCCTGTTTCAAGGTTTCGAAATCGGCATCGGAACCCTCGTTGCGCTCCAGTACCTCGATAAAGTAATAGGAATGGCCGAAAAAGACCGGTCCTGCGATATCGCCCTCCCCAAGGGGCATGATCGCTTCACGCAGCGGATCGGGGATGCGGGTGAAGCGCATGGGGCCGGTATGTTCAAGTTCCTCCGCAACATTTTCCAGGCCTGCAGCTTCAGCCGCATCAAGGAAGGCAACGCCTTCATCAAGAAACCGGCGGACTACCTGCGCCTGCTCCTGTTCGGGCACTGCAATCATGGCCAGATCGAAAATAGGCGTATATTCTTCCCGGTAGCTCTCCCAGAGAACGTCGCGCGGTGGAATTTCCTTGTTGGCGTCGATCTCCTCGGCTTTAAGCTGCATCAGAGAGCGAACCTTGAGGAAAACATCGAGTTTTTTGAGATAGCTCGCGTTTTCGTCGAGCTGCATGGCTTTGGCCTCGGAAGAAAGCAGAAGCCAGTCGATGTAAGGATCGGGGGTTTCGGGGATATTCATGCCGGGTTCGCGCCATTCGCGCCACCAGTTCCGGAAGTCCGCCGGAGAATATTCAGTGTCATTGACCGTGACGAGGACATCGCTGTTTCCCCAGAACGCATGCAGGGGGGAGCTCAGGCCCAGGACGAGGAGGGTTGTGATGATGATTCGGAAAAATGCGTGATGTGTTCTCATGGGCAATTGCCTACTCCTTTTTCTAACCAGTCAGCGATAATTTCCTGCGACATGCGGGCCATCAGGCCCGTTGTTGTCGTAATGACGCCGAAATGCATTATCTTGCGGTACTCATCGCCGTAGCGCCGATGGATGGTATTCAGAACGGGGTGTCCCCGTCGGACATCAAAAAGATCAAGCTGAAGTGCAATATAGGGGATGTCCCGCTCCCCTCTGCTGCTGTCGTAACCGATATCGGTGATGCGCCCCCGCACAATGGCATCGACCTTCATCTGCCGCGCAAGGTCTGCATACTGGTCGGGAAGAAGCATCTCACCGGGAAACAGGCGGTGGCGCAGTCGAAACAGGCCGACATCGCCTTCCGGTTCAACCTCGAGTTGCCCGCTCCCGATCAGTTCAGCCATTAATACCCGGTATGCCATGGTCGCTGCCCGGTCGTCTCGCGTGCGGTTTTCGAAAGGCATGATGGCGATGCGGCAGATATCGGTTTCCGCCATTGCCGACATGCGGGTCTGTGGCATGCGTTGTCCGGCGCACCCGCAGAGCGATGACAGGATCAGCAGGGCGGTGAATTTAAATAACAATGACATATTCATCAGAAATCCTGAACCCAGGACTTGGCTTCCTGCTCCTCAATCTCGGCTTCGCCTTCGACCAGGGGCAATTTTTGTCGGGCGATGCGCAGACGGTTTCCAAGTTGATCCTCGCCGGTCAGAGTCAGAAAGGCATTTTCCTCCCCCTCGACAGGTTTAAATTTGAGGGTCGCCGGCAGGTCATCGCCACTTTCCTGCAGCAGCGTTGTCCCGGTCATCGACTTTATTTCCGCAGACCAGTTGACCAGTGGATAGGTGAATGCGCCATCAGTGCGGAGCTCAAGCCGCCCTTCACTCTCAATGACCTGGACTTCCGCCCTGATTTTGGGAGGGGCGGACTGAAACACGACCCGCCGTGAGGCTTCGCTGTGATTGCCGGCCAGGTCATAAACATGGAAAACGATATCGTACGCGCCGTTGGCCAGCTTGAACCCGTCGCTTCCCTTGCCCTCCCAGATCAGTCTTTCCGGGATGTCGCCCTCATGCTCCTCCTGGACCACGCGTATGCCGTCTTCGGTCAGGATTTCAAGTCCCCAGCGCGCCAGTGGGCTGACCTTGCCAAGGCGCGGCAGGATGAGGAGATGATTGTTGAAGGCGAGGTCCGTTCCGATGCGCTGCCCTTTCTTGATTTCCAGGGTCAGCCCCGGTGGTTCGTTGATCACCACGTAGCGCGCGACTTCCTGTAGGGTTTCTACGTCCGTGTCTGGCTCCCATTCGAGAGTGATGTCGATGGGATAGCTGCCTTCTTCCTTGGGAGCTGCCCAACTGCCCTGCCAGGTATTGGTCTTTTTGTCATGCAGCAGGTAGGTCTGCCCGGCGGCGCTGCGCGCCCCGATAAGCTTCGGGTGTGAACCGAGAAATCGTATTTTCAAGCGGGCTTCGATGCGGCTGCCCCCCTGCACATAGGCCGGGGTGACCTGCATGCCGACCAGCTGGTATTCGCGAACTTCCGGAATGAATCCCCCGTAGACGTTTTTATGGAATTCACCGAGGATCTGATCGATAAGGGGATTTGCCAGGTCTTCAACGCTGGCGGGCTCCCCCAGGCCGAGCACACCGGCCTGCTCACGTATGCTGGTGGCAGCGGTTTCACCCCAGATGGGGGCGCCGCGTGCCGTCTCGTATGCGGTGAAGCTCAGCCCGATGGCAGGCGTGCGGCCGGCGGTTTCGGTGACGGTCCCCATCAGGACCAGCTGCGCGTTGAGATCACGCCCGATCTTCTGTATCAGAAAGGAGTCGAGGTAGTGATAACTGCGGACTTTGTTGTCCGACATAAACCGCAGGACGTCTCCCATAGGCGCGACTTCAAGGCCGATACGCTCCAGGGCGCTCATGACCGTTCTGGTCAACCCGAGGTGCAGGCCGTTTTCGCCACGGCTGAGATCCGCGACCGGGAGCAGAACGGTTTTCTGGGCCAGGGCCGATCCGGGCCCCGCAATCTGTAGCAGTATTGCCAGGGCCAAAAGCAATGTCGCCCGACACAGGCGGTTCATTCGTGCCAACTCCTTAACGCCCCTTGATTGTCGAGAGCAGGCGCTTTGCAAGACGATACCCGACCTGGTTGATGTCCGGGGCGGCAAATCCGAACAGCCGGTCAAAGGTGCGGTAACCGCTCTCGCTGTCGCCGGCCTGCCAGATAATCTGCCCGGTCTTGACGTCGACCAGGCGCAAAGTCGCGGCGACGACCGGGTAGTTGTAGCTGCCGTTCTGCCGCTCGGAGAAGTCGTTGACTGCTCCCGCCAGGTAGGCTTCAACATTAAGCTCCTGCCCGAGGCGCAAAGCGGTCGCCTGATCGATTATTTCCTGCTCTTTGCTGACAACCTCTTCCCGCAGAAAGCGTTGCGATTCGCCACGCTCCACCACCTCGAAGAGGCCGGCACTGAGAATTTCGGTCGTGACAATGTCGCGAAAGCGCTGACCGGCGAATTTGGTCTCGGTATTGTTTTCAAAAGGAAGAACCACGATTCTTTTCACATAGTCAAGTTCAAGGCTTTCCGCAGCGAAATGCCGAGGGGAGGAACACCCTGCGGCAAAAACCAGCAGCGCCAGAATGCTGACGAAAACATATCTTTGCACGTTGATCACCTTCCTTCAATCTGGGACGGGCAGGGGCGCCCGACCGAATGCCGGATATCATTATCGGGACAAAGGCCCCGCCTGTCAAAGCGTTAGATGCAGGCTTGAAAGGATGCTCCAGCTGTCGCCGGAATCTGCATCCAGATAACTCCCATTGATCTGCGTCGAAATTCTGCGGCTGACCAGCCAGCTGATTGTTCCAGTGTATTGTCGGCTGTCTTCATCTCCCATGGAGTAGGTCAGCCCGAAAATGGTCTGCAGTTTGCGTGTCCAGAGGCCGGTAAAAGAGGCATTGACCACCGAGGTGTTCTCCTCGACCTGACGATGGAATCCACCATTGAACAGCAGAATATCCGATGGGCGGTAGCCGAGGTTAAAGCCGTAACGGGTGCCGGTTGTGGTTTCGTCATCGATGAGTTCGTCTTCAGAGGTGGATTTGGTATACCCCAGGTCGATATTGAGATCGAGCCGTGGGCTCAACCGGGCCGTGGCATCGAGGTTGAATCCATAGACCGTGTTCGTTCTGCCGTCGGTAATGTCTTCCCTTTGACTCCAGTTGGCCGAGAGACTGCTGGTCAAATCCGGGAAGATAGTGGCATTGACCAGGGCGCTGAAGGAGTCGCCGTCGATATCGCCATGCTCATCGCTGCGGGTTTCCGTGCGCGTGTAGCCCAGTGTATAGTTCAGTGTCGGCAGAGGCTGGGAGCCGACCGAGATGAAATAGGAGCGGCTGCGGCGGTCTTCGTCGCTGTCGGTCCAGTCGATATTCTCGGAGATGCCCAGGCTCAGGGTCAGAAGCTCGCTCGGGTTGAAGCGCGTGCTCAGGGTGTGATTGAACTGTACCGTGTCAAGGCCGTTGTCGGGACGGTTTTCGTTGCGGCGCAGGTTGTAGCTGACCTGCCAGGAATCCGTAATGCGCACCGTCGTGCTGAACTGGGACTGCAGATTGATGGTGCGCTGATTGATGCTGAAGCGGTCGGACGTTGCGATACGTACTGTGCCGGCTTCCATTTCAGTGACAAAAACCGAGATCGTGGACGGCAGCGTTGTATCGCTCACGACTTTGATGTAACGGGATTCGGCGGCATCGACAAGGTCGAGAACTACCAGGGTGCGACTGTTTTCCTCGTCATAAAAGACGGGCAGGATGTTGGTGATTTGTGTCCAGTTGGTCAGGTCCGAGCTTTGATAGATGCTCCACTGCAACCGGTTCTGGGTCGCAGTGTCGATAATGCGGTCGAGGTAAACGCGCACCCGGTCGATTGGCTGCAGATCTGCCTGGACGGCCATGTTCTGTTTGATCGTCGTGCCGGTGATGTCGATGCCGGCGGAGGCGTCTGTGTCTCCGTCGATCAGGGCCGGGTTGTTTGCAGGTGTGCCCGTTGCCGGGGTGTCGTCCTCGCTGGAGAAGCCGCCGAAAAGAAAAGCCGGCACAAAAAAGCGGCCCCCCACGCCGACCCGGGTTTCAGTGCTGGTTTTGAAGCTCTGATATTGTTGGGACGCGGCCACGCTGACCCGGTTGCCGAAAAACGCGTTGGAATAGCCGACCTGGGCTGTGTGGTCGGTGGTTTCTGTATCGCTGCGGTTGACATGATCCTGGCTTTCGGAGCGACGAAAATCGTAGAGCAGGTCGAAATGTGCGATGGTGTATTCGATCGTTGCTCCGAAAACATCGGAATCGACATCCTGGCGTCGGGGCGAGCCGTCATCGTAGCTGCTGTTCTGATTGTAGTAGAGTCTCAGGCTTGGCCATTGCTCGACCTGGGTCTGAAAGTTGGCGCTCCATGATTGATCCGTTCGCGAAGGGTTGTCTTCGCGATTCAGTTCGGTTCGGGAGGCATTGAGATTGAGAGAGAAGAAATCATTGCGGGTATCGAGGGACAGAGTGGGGTTGATGGAATCGGTCTTCTCCAGATCCCCGGAGGGAATGTTTTCATTGTAGCGAACTGAAGCGGAGAAGGCCATGGCATCGGAGAGTTCTTTGGAATAGATCAGCGTATATGTATGGTTGAAAAGAGAACTGTCGCCTGTATCTCCTCCGCTTTTACGATAATTCCAGTTGCCGATAAAGCTCAGCGGATCCCCGGCCGCAACGGGCGTTGCGTACACGATCAGCATCAGGGCGATCAGCGCCCGAACTGATGATGCAAGCATTTTGTCGGAGGTGATCCGGTGCTGATTTTTCATGGTGAGCGGATCCGCTTTGCTTCAAAGTTAAGGATGGAAATCAGTCGGTAAAAACTTGAGAGTAAAATTCGCTTTAATTATTTCATCAGGTTGTGCGCACCGCCGTGGCAGTCATTGCAGTCCTCGAACCGGCTGTGAATGCTTTCGTCATGAGGCTGCGCGTGGCACGAGGTGCAGGGTGGTATAAGCCCGTGCTGATTACGATGACAGTAGGTACAGGACAGCAGTTGATGCTTGGTCGGCGTATTGTCCAGCTGCTCCCCCTGCTCCTCATGGCATGAAATGCACGTGCCCGAAGACATGTCGGAGCCGTAGGTAATCTGCAGCGGCTTGTGGGGAGTATGGCAGCGCCGGCAGTATGCATTGGTCTCCCCCTCCTGGTGCGGGGCATGACAGGTCAGGCATTCGTCGTGCTCGCCATGCCGGGCATGACAGGACTTGCAGTCGATAACCGCATGGTCGCTGGGAAAGTCGCGCATGGTAGCCGCTGCCTGATAATGACAGGAGACGCAGGCCGGCGTCGCCCGGGGCAGATCGCTGTAGTCGATCTGCTGTGGGGTGTGCGGCGGGTGGCATTCCCGGCAGCCGACCACGGTAAAATGTTTCATCCGGGTAGGGGGGTGGCAACGGTCGCAGGTGGCGATGGTGTCCGTTCCGTCCGGTAGATGCTCCTTGTGGCAGTCGATGCAGGAGATGCTGCTGCGATGACGCTTGCCCTGCGTTTTGATGGCGAGGCTCTGTTCCTGGTGGCATTTGCTGCAATCCTGCGGTTCTAGCCGGGGCGTGTCCTGACCTTCAGCCGTGCCGGCAGGGATGCCCGGTGAAACGGCAAGCAGGAGGCTGAAAAAGGCGATCCGCCCCAATCTTGTCATGATGGAAATCGGCATGAGTCTTATCCTCGGCAACCGGCGGCTCAGGGTTGCATCTTCTCTTGGGGTTGCGGCTCCGGCTTTTCGGGCTTATCTGCCTCCATCGTTCCGCCGGGCGAAGTTGTCGCCGATTGAGTGGGAAGCTTTAATTCAGTACGTTCCCCCAGGGTTTTGACGATCGCCGGCAGGCCCTCTTTGGTCCTGAGGTTTTCTGCTGTGTTGTAGGCCTGCAGGGGAGTCTCGTAGGGTCCTGTGAAAACCTGGTGCCAGGTGCCGCGCCGCGCACGCTCCACACTGCGGACGAAAGCCGGAAGTTCTATTCTGCGCAGATTCTCGGCAACGACTTCAGCAGTCTCCCTGTCGGGCGAAAGCAGGGCCAGCACCAGGTAATCGCCGACCGCACCTTCCGGCAGTGAGGTTTCGATACGGTCGATGGTCAGGGTCCTGGGTGCGGGAGCCTGCTCGAGCGGGAATTCCGCGTCGACACTTTCTCCAATCTCTATCGAGTCCTGCCGCGGTTGGTCGATAAATTCAATGACCTGCACCCGGTGATTGAAGGCATCGGCGACGAGCAACCGTTCCTGGCCGTCTATTTCCACATCCATTGGGTAGTGGAACCATCCGCGGCTTGTTCCCAGTCCGCCCAGTTCGTAAAGGTACTGCCCGTCAATGGAAAAAACCGGCACTGTATGGCGCTGGTAATCGACCAGAAAGATCCGGCGGCGGGCATCGTCTACAGCGAGGGCGCGAGGGCGCGACAGTTTGCCCGGCTCCCCCCCTTTTTCGCCGAATTTGAACAGAAATTCTTCCTCAGCGTCATAAACGTAGACGCGCCCTTTCCCTTCGCTGACAAAATAAAGCCGCCCGTCTCTGCCGATATCGACGGCCTGAATGAAGGCTTCCTCGGTTTTGCCCTGGACTTCCTCGCGCGGCGAGAGGGTATGCAGGTAGCGACCCTTCGAATCCAGAACGAGCACTCCCGAAACGCCGGTGCCGACCACGTACAGGCGACCGTTTTCGCTGACCGCCACATCCATGGGAGAAAAATCGGGGAAATCGGGGAAGTAGAATTGTTCAACCGGCAACAGGGCGCCGTCGAAGACGGCAATGTGGGCACGCTGATCCGGCCCGCCGTGCCCGATGCAGACATAAATCAAGCCGTTGCGGGTGAAGCTTTTGCCGACGGAGCGCAGTCCGCGGCCCGAACCAAGGGCGATGTAGGGGAAATAATCGCTGGTGGTAATGGTCAATTTGTTTTTCTGGGGGCTGGTGATCAGGATCTCATCACTGGCGCTATCGTAGGTCAGTCCGGAAGGAAACCGCAGGGGCTGGTTCGATTCGTCGCGGTCGATGATTTTAACGGCGCGGGTTTTGGGTGCCTGAACAGCGGCGGATGCTTCTCCGGCCAAAGGGGGGCAGAGAACACCCCCGAGCAGAGCGCACACAAAAAGAGCCGGCACATGGAGGGCCCGCCGAAAATACATGAAAACACTTCTTGACATCATGGCACGGAAAGACACGACGGCCCGCCACTGTGTCGCGGATCGTCCCCCGGAAAAATGCCTGAAACGGCCTGACTCCCTGGAAAATTCCCGGCAAACCATGGTGTTCACCGAGGAAAACGTCTAATTAATATCACATCCCTGGTTGAGAGTCTATCTTTTCTGGCGCGCCGCAATGCCCGAAGTTACTCGGTATTTTACACGATCTCATCCTTGAGGCGCGTATCGAAAACCCGCTGGCTTTTGCGCTCCGAGCGCGGCAGGGCGCCGTAATCGGTCAGTTCCAGCTCAGCGGTGACCAGCAGCTGCTTTTTGATCTGGTGGCCGACCTCGTGGAGCAGCTCCGCATCCCGTGCAGCGGGCACTCCCTGAGCGCGTTCGATGACCAGCCGCATGTGGTCGCGCCCCGAATCGGGCTCGCGGGTCAGGTGAATCTGGTACTCGGATCCGAGCCCCGGCACACTGGAGAGGATGGTGTCGATGCTGGACGGGTAGATGTTGACGCCGCGGAACTTGATGGTGTCGTCGGAGCGGCCACGGATGCGCGAGTGACGCGGCAGCGGGGAGCCGCAGGTGCAGGTGCCGGGGATAATGCGGGTGATGTCGCGGGTGCGGTAGCGGATCAGCGGTGCGCCTTCCTTGCACAGGGAAGTGACCACCATCTCGCCCCATTCGCCGTCGGGCAGCGGCTGCAGGGTTTGCGGGTCGATGATCTCAAGGTGATAGTAATCGGACCAGTAGTGGATGCAATCGTGGTCGGAGCACTCGATGCCGGTTCCCGGTCCGTAGAGTTCGGTGAGGCCGGTGATGTCGAACAGCTCCGCGCCACCGAACAGCTCCGAGATCTTTTTGCGCATGGAGCGGCTGGAGCGCTCGGAACCGTAGATGATGCGGCGCACGGCGATCTTGTCCGCGATGCCGCGCCGGTGAATCTCCTCGGCCATCAGCAGTGCCATGGACGCAGTGGAACAGAACACGGTCGACTGGAAATCGAGCAGGAACTGAATCTGCAGGTCGATGTTGCCAGGTCCCACCGGCACCGCCATGGCGCCGATCTTCTCGCACCCCGCCTGGAATCCGACGCCGGCGGTCCACACGCCGTAGCCGACGGCGATCTGCACCCGGTCGAGGGGAGTGACGCCGGCCATCTGGTAGCAGCGGGCGAAGAAATGGGCCCAGTCTTCAACGTCTTTCTGCGTGTAGCACAGCACCTTGCGTTTGCCGGTGGTGCCGGAGCTGGCGTGGATGCGAACGATCTGCTCGAAGGGCACCGCCCGCAGGGGGAAGGGATAGCCGTCGCGCAGGTCGTCGGCACTGGTAAAAGGCAGGCGCGGCAGGTCGGCAAAAGTTTTAATCTCATCGGGAGTGATGCCGGCCTGCTCGAACCTTTCCCGGTAGAAGCTCGACCCTTCATAGGCGTGGCGCAGGGTCCACTGCAGGCCTTTAAGACGATGGGCCTCAAGTTCGTCGACGGTGGAAAAGGCAGGCATAAAATCAGGGTGACTCATGTCGGGTTTCTCCAGGCGGATATTGGTCAGGCCGGCCGCCCCCAGGCGGCTGTGCCCCGGCTTGTTGTCGGATGCGGCACCCAGAAAGGCGGTGCGCAGTTTCGGATCGTTGAGCAGGCGGCGGCTCTCCCCCCGTTCCACGATGCGGCCGTTGGCGAGCAGGTAGGCTGAATCGGACGCGGAGAGCGCCCGCGCGGCGTTCTGCTCCACCAAAAGAATGGTGGTGCCGGCGCGCGCCAACTGGTGGATGATGGCGAAAATCTCATCGGTGATGCGCGGCGCAAGCCCCAGGCTCGGTTCGTCGAGCAGCAGCAGGCGCGGCCCTGCCATCAGGGCGCGTCCCATGGCCAGCATCTGCTGCTCGCCGCCGGAGAGGGTGCCCGCCAGCTGTTCCCGGCGCTGCTCCAGGCGGGGAAAGCGGACAAAGACCTCCTGCATGCGCTCAGCGGTCTCTTTTTTCGACAGTTTCAGCGGCATCGCGCCGAGAGTCAGATTCTCATGCACCGGCAGGTGCGGGAATACTTCGCGTCCTTCCGGCGACAGCACCAGCCCCTGCCGGACCCGCTGTGCCGGGGAGAGCCCGGTGATCTCCCTGCCATCGAACAGGATGCGCCCGGCGCTGGGTTTGAGCAGTCCCATCACGCATTTCAGGAGCGTGCTTTTGCCCGCTCCGTTGGCACCCACCAGCGCGGCGGTCGATCCCTGTTCAACGGTCAGAGACAGGTCGAACAGCACCTGGGCGGTTCCGTAATGGGCGCTGAGATTTTCAATGGTCAGCATGGGATCATCCTCGCTGCAGTTCTCTGCTTCACTCTGGCGGACTCCATCAGGCGGTCGGTTCCATGCTGCCGAGATAGGCTTCCAGCACCAGCGGGTTGCGTTGCACCTCCTGCGGAGTTCCCTGCGCGATACAGCGTCCGCCGTCGAGCACCACCACCTGGTCTGCGACGCTCATCACCAGATCCATGTCGTGCTCGACCAGCAGCAGGGTATCCCCCTCGCTGCGCAGCTTCTGAATCTCCAGCCCGATCTGTGCGGTCTCTTCGGCGTTGAGGCCGGCCACCGGCTCGTCGAGCAGGACCAGCAGGGGGTCGCCGACGAAAGCGCGGGCCAGCTCCAGCCGCTTTCGGTCGCCGTAGGCCAGGGCCTGGGCTGGCCAGCCCGCCTTGTCCGCCAGCCCGAAGCGGTCCAGTGCCTCCAGAGCCTGCAGGCGCAGATGCCTTTCGCGATGACGCAGGCTCGGCAGGCGCAGCATGGCGCTGATCCAGGACTTTCCTGCCTCCAGCGTCAGTCCGCACAGGACGTTCTCCAGAACCGTCATGCGCGGAAAGACCTTCAGGTTCTGAAAGGTGCGCCCGATGCCGAGGCGGGCGATCTCATGGGCCGGGCGTCCGGCGATGTCCTGGCCGGAAAAACGGATCGCCCCCTGATCCGGTGCCAGGATGCCGCTGATGCAGTTGATCAGGGTGCTTTTGCCGGCGCCGTTGGGGCCGATCAGCGCCGTGACGCTGCCTCCGGCGATCTCGCAGCTGACCTCCTGCAGGGCGGGCAGTCCGCCGAAATTTTTACTGATCCGTTCGAGACGCAGCATTTTTCCGAACCCAGAGTACAAAGCGGTTGCGGGCCAGATCGATCAGCCCGCTGACCAGCCCTCGCGGCAGAAACATAAGAATCACCACAAGGATCAGGCCGTAGATGATGTCCTTATAGGTGTCGAAGACTTCGATCCATTCCGGCAGCATGGTGACAACGGACGCCCCCAGCAGCGTCCCCCACACTGAGCCCAGGCCACCGATCACCACCATGATGACGAAATCGACCGAGACGAAGATGCCGAAAGAGTCGGGGCTGACAAAGCGGTAGCAGTGGGCAAAAAGACTGCCGCCCAGCGAGGCCAGTACAGCCGACAGTACAAAGATCCTGACCTTGGCGCGGGCAGTGTCGATCCCCAGCGACTGGGCGGCCTGCTCGTCCGCCGCCAGCGCCGCCAGCCCACGGCCAACGCCGCTGCGCACCAGGTTCAGGCTGATCAGCAGGCACGCAAGGGCCGTTCCCCACACCAGGTAGTGAAAGCGGATTTCGTCGTCAAAGGCCCAGCCGCCCAGCGCCAGTGGGGGGATGCCGGCAAAGCCGCTGGGTCCGCCGGTCAGCTTGTCGGCCTGCACCAGAATCGTATAAACCACCAGGTTCAGGCCCAGGGTGGCCATGGCCAGATAGTGGCCATGCAGGCGCAGGATAGGGCGGCCGACCAGCCATGCGATGGCTGCCACCGCCAGGGCCGTCAACAGCAGAGCGCCCCAGGGGGAGATTCCCCCCTCCACCGTCAGCAGGGCCGAACCGTAGGCCCCCAGACCGAAAAAGGCGGCATGCCCCAGTGAGATCTGGCCGGCATAGCCGATAAACAGGTTGAGGCCGAGCACGACGATGGTGTTGAGCGCGATCAGGTTGGTCAGCCCCAGGGTGTAGGGGTTGTCCTGGTATAGGGGGAACAGCAGCACGAAGGCGGCAAAGGCGGTGACTGCCAGGCCGGTGCGGTGCAGAATCAGAAAGTAGAGGATTTTATCCTTCGTGTTCATCGTGTCTCAACGTCAATCTTCGAGTCCGCGTCGGAAAGCGGCCAGGTTCTGGTCGAGGAAAGGCTCGGGCGCCAGGGTGCGAACCGCCTTCTCGCACTGGGCGGCATCGCAGAAAAGAGCCTGCCTGCGAACCGCAAGCCCCAGCAGGATCAGGTTCGACAATACGGAGTTGCCCATCTCTCGAGCCAGTCCGCTGGCATCGATGCGCGCTCCCTCTCCCTCTTCGTCTGCATTGATCAGCAGGTGCCCTTCGGGCTTGAGCAGCGAGCGGTGCACCGCCAGGTTGTCCTCCCACAGCAGCAGCCCCACATCGGCCTGGCCGGTGCGGATCAGCGGACTGTGGTAAGAGCCGACCTTGATGGTGGACAGCACGGTGCCGCCGCGCTGGGCCATGCCGTGCGTTTCAGCAGTGAGCACGGGCAGGCCCTGATCCACCGCCGCCTGGGCGATGACCCGGGTGAGAAACAGCACGCCCTGCCCGCCGATGCCGCTGACGATGATCTGCTGTTTCATGAGCGCTTCTCCTTGACGATGGCATTGAAAGGGCAGGACGGGATGCAGGTGCCGCAGCCGACGCAGCGGTCGGTGTTGATCCGTGCCCGCGCGCCGCTTTCATCCATTTCGATGGCCGGGCATTCAAACGCCTGGATGCAGCGTTTGCAGCCGGTGCAGTCCTCGGTGACGGTGACCTGATACTTCTCCTGTCCCGAGAGTACCGCTGAATCCATCATGCAGCCGTGGCGGGAGATGATCACCGCCACTCCCGGTTCAGGACCGCGAATATGACGGTCGGCCTCCTTGAGCAGCCGTTCCAGGCGCTGCTGGTCATAGGGGTCGCAGACTTCAAGAAAGTCGACCCCGGCGGCGCGCACCAGCGGCTCGATGCCGATGGCGCGGGTTGCATCGCCCGAGGCGGTGAGGCCCAGGTGCGGCACCGGCTGGCCGCCGGTCATGGCGGTGGTCGCGTTGTCGAGGATCATCACGATGATGCGCGCTTTCTGGATAACGGCGTTGATCAGCGCGGGGATTCCCGAGTGGAAGAAGGTCGAATCGCCGATGGTGACCACCACGGTTGGGAAATCGCCGTCCTGGGCATAAGACTGGTAGAAGCCGGCTCCCTGGCTGATGCAGGCCCCCATGCAGTGCACCGTGTCCACCGCGCCGAGGTTCATCCCCAGGGTGTAGCAGCCGATGTCCGACGGAAACAGGCCGCGCGGGAAGGCGCGCTTGATCGCGGCGAAGGAGGCGCGGTGCGGGCAGCCAGGGCAGAGCGAGGGGCGTTGGCCGCGTCGTTCGGGCGGTGTTTCCGGTGAAAAGGGCCGATCGAGAAAAGCGCACAGCGCCTGCTCGACGACATCCGGCGTCAGTTCACCTTCGCGGGGCAGGGTGCCGTCCTGTTTGCCCCGTGCTCCGGGATGGGCGAGCTGTAATTCAATGACGGGATAGGTCTCCTCCAGCACCAGGATACGATCGTAGTCGCGGCGCAACTGCTCGCGGAATTGGCTGGAAAGGGGGTAGGGCATCAGCACCTGGTAGAGATCGATGCTCCCGCCAAGGCCCAGGTCATCCAGCAGGTCGACCAGGTGGCCGTAGACAATCCCGGACGCCACCAGCGCGGTGCGGGGATGGCTGCCGTCGCCAGGGGTGAGTTGCGGTTGCAGATTGGGTTCTGCGGCGACCTGTTCAAGGGTGTGGTTCAGCTTGCGGTGCAGAGCCGGAAGAAAGGCGGGTGTAGCCGCCCAGCGGCTCGGATCTTTTTCAAAACGGGCCTGTCTCTCCAATCGTTTCGACGGATGGAGCGCGACATTCTGGCGGGAATGGCAGATGCGGGTGGTGGGGCGAAGCACCACGTTGATCTCGAACTTCTCCGACAGCGCGTAGGCCGTCTCCACCATCTGCGCGGCCTCTGCGGGAGAGGCCGGATCGAGCACCGGCACCCGCCCCTGCAGGCAGAACAGGCGGGTGTCCTGCTCGTTCTGCGAACTGTGAGGTCCTGGATCATCGGCAACGATGGTGACCATCCCCCCTTTGACGCCGAGGTAGGCGGTGCGCATGAACGGGTCGGCGGCGACGTTGAGCCCCACCTGTTTCATGACCACGGCGGATCTCTTGCCGGTATAGGCGGCGGCAAGGGCTATTTCAAAGGCGATCTTCTCGTTGACCGACCATTCGATATGCAGAGGCTCCAGCGCATCCTCCCGCCGGTCGGCCACCGCCTGCAAAATTTCGGTGGAGGGAGTGCCGGGGTAGGCCGCCGCAATTTGGCAGCCAGCCTCGATCAGGGCACGGCCGATCGCCTCGTTGCCCATAAGAAGCTCGATTTCAGCGTGATCTTTCATTCAGACCTCTGATGTCTCAGGGATTAAGCCACCAAGACTCGAAGACACAAAGAAAATCTTTTTAACGCAAAGGCGCAGAGAACAGTGAGTACGCAGAGAAAAGCCAAAAAAATTCTGATTCTTTTGATTTGATATAAAACAAGAATTTTTCAGATTTAGGCACTCTGCGTTCTCTCCTCCTCAGCGTCTCTGCGTTAAAGATTTTGACTTTCTTAGAGTCTTAGCGCCTTAGTGGCAATAAAAAAACTCACTTCGCCAGCAACCCCTGCGGCCGTACGAACAGCACCAGCAGCAGGACGACGAACGCGACCACGTCTTTGTAGGCGCTGGAGAAGTAGCCGGCGGTGAGCGATTCCAGCAGCCCCAGCAACAGGCCGCCGATGATGGCGCCCGGGAACGAGCCGAAGCCGCCTAAGATGGCGGCGGCAAATCCTTTGAGCCCCAGCAGGATGCCCACATCATAGCTCAGTGTGGTGATGGGGGTGACCAGAATGCCCGCCAACCCTCCAAGAGCCCCGGCCAGGGCGAAACTGGCTGCCCGCACCCGCCCGATATGCAGACCGACCACTGCGGCGGCGGTGGGGTTGGACGAGACGGCCCGCATGGCCAGCCCCAACCCGGTGCAGCGGAAAAACCAGGCCAGAATGAGGATCGCCACCAGCGTCAGCCCCAGAATCCATAGCGTCTGCGGCATGAGCGCCGCGCCCCCGATCTGCAGCGGCTCATCAGCGCCCAGTCCCGGCAGCGCCATACGGTTTTTGCCCCAGATCAGCGCCATGATGCCGCGCAGGATGATGGAGAGGCCGATGGTCAGGAAAATCAGGATCAGTGGATCGTTTGACCGGGCCGGGCGAAGCCCGATGCGCTCCACGATAACGGCCACCAGCGCCGTTGCTGCCACCGCTACCACCAGCGCAGCCCCCATGGGCAGGTTGAAGGTGAACAGGGCGCTGAACATGAGCAGTCCGCCCAGCGAGACGAAATCGACCTGCACGAAATTGACGATCCCCATGGTATTGTGCACCACGCAGAATCCCAGGGCGACCAGCGCGTAAATCGTGCCGCTGGTGAGGCCGGCAAACAGAAATTGCAGTAAATCAGACGACGACAAGGGATCAGAGCCTCGAATTCGGGTCATTGGGTGCCCTGCAGCGGGCGAAGGTGCCAGATTATTGCAGCTCGACGCTCAGGTCAAGTCCGAGACGCAGCCGGGAATTATTTGTCCTTTCTGCCCTGAGATGCTTGTCAGGATATTCCGGCGGGGTTAAAATCGCCGCATTTCAGCCAAGGATGGATCAGTATGAGCACCCAACCCATGATTCTCGTCACCATGACCGGCCCCGACCGGCCGGGCATTATCGCCGCCATGACCGGCCATATTGCCGCCGCCGGCGCGCGGATCCGCGACATCGAGCAGACCGTCACCCATACCCTGCTTTCGCTGTCGGTCATCATCGACTTCACCACCGGCGACAGCGACCAGAAGCCCCTCATCAAGGATCTTCTGTTCCTGGCCAAAGAGTGGGGACTCGATCTGGACTTTCAGGTCATCGACGAGCAGGATTACCGCCGCCGCAGCAACCGCAACGCTTATGTGCTCACCATCATGGGGGGCGAAGTTAATGCCGCCGCCCTGGCCCGGGTTTCCGCGATTCTGGCGGAGCACCAGGTCAACATCGAGCGCATCTCCAAGCTCACCCAGGGGCAGCTGCGCTGTGTGGAATTTCTGGTGACCGTCCCCGAGGCCTTCGACGTCAAGGCGATCAACCGCCAGCTCCTGCATGCCGGGGCGACGTTGGGGGTTGACGTCGCGGTGCAGAAGGAGAGCCTGCACCGGCGCGCCAAGCGGCTGGTGGTGATGGATATGGATTCGACCCTGATCCAGATCGAGGTGATCGACGAGCTGGCCCGCATTGCCGGGGTCGGCGACGAGGTCGCCCGCATTACCGACCAGGCCATGAACGGCGAGATCGATTTCAACGAAGCGCTGCGCCAGCGGGTTGCCCTGCTGGCGGGACTTTCCGCCGAAGCGCTCGAGCAGGTCTACCAGAATATTCCTTTTACTCCCGGGGCCAGAACACTGGTGCGCATCCTCAAGCGTCTCGGCTTCAAGACCGCGGTTATCTCCGGCGGGTTCAACTTTTTCACCAACCGCCTCAAAGAAGACCTCGGCCTTGATTATGCTTTTGCCAACGGACTGCAGATCGCCGACGGCCAGGTGACGGGTCGCCTCGACGGTCCGGTGGTCGACGGCGCGCGTAAGGCCGAGCTGCTGGAAGAGATTGCCCGCCGCGAAGGGATCGCCCTCGACCAGGTGATCGCCATCGGCGACGGTGCCAACGACCTGCCCATGCTGGGGCGTGCGGGACTCGGAATCGCGTTCAATGCGAAGGCACGGGTGCGGGAGCAGGCCGACACCCATATCAATCAACAGAGTCTCGATTCAATCCTCTATCTGCTGGGGCTCTCCGAGTGGGAGATGGCGGAGCTTGACCAGTGAAGTTGCCGCAGCCTCTGGTGGCAGGCGTCCTGAAACGGCGCTATCAGCGTTTTTTCGCCGAGGTTGAGCTTGATGACGGATCCCTGGTCACTGCGCACACCCCCAACACGGGCAGCATGCGGCAATGCGCCGTGCCGGGACACCACGTCCTGCTCTCCCGCAATGACAACCCGCGCCGCAAGCTGCGCTATACGCTGGAACTGGTCGAGGTGGACGGTTCCTGGGTCGATACCCATACACACCGCGCCAACCAGGTGGTGGGGGAAGCGCTGGGTGCCGGTCTCATTCCCGGGCTTGAGGGCTGCCGGATTCGTCCGGAGTACCGTTACGGCGCCAGCCGTATCGATTTTTTCCTGGAGCGCGCTGAGACGCGGATTCTGCTGGAAGTCAAAAACGTCACCCTGATGCATGACCAGCGCACCGCCTGCTTCCCCGATGCGGTCACGGTGCGCGGCCAGAAGCACCTGCGAGAGCTGATGTCTGCCGTTACCGAGGGATTGCGGGGGATCATCTTTTTCGTCGTACAGCGCGCCGCGGCCGAAGCCTTTACCCCCGCCGACGATATCGACCCTGAATACGGCCGTCTGCTGCGCGAGGCGGCGGACGCCGGGATTGAAATCATGGCATGGAAAACCCGGACCACCCCCGAAGAAGTCTGTGTCGATTATTCTCTGCCTGTTCTGATGTAACGCCAGAAGGAGCGCCCGATCTTTTCATGCGTGCCGTCGGCCTGATCACCGAATACAACCCCTTTCACCGCGGGCATGAACATCACCTGCGCGAGAGCCTGCACGTGACCGGCGCCCAGGTTTCGGTGGCGGTGATGAGCGGCCATTTCCTACAGCGCGGCGAGCCGGCGCTGGTGGATAAATGGGTGCGGGCCGAGACGGCGTTGCGCGCCGGAGTCGACCTGGTGGTGGAATTGCCCTTTCCCTGGGCCTGCAACAGCGCGCCTCATTTCGCCCGCGGGGCGGTTTCTGTGCTGAACAGCTTCGGCAACTCCATGCAGGCTCTATGCTTCGGCAGTGAGGCCGGGGATCTGGCGCTGCTGATGCAGGCCGAAGCCGCGCTGGAGCGGGACAGGCAGGGGCTGGAGAAAGATATTCGCCGCCGCCTGGGTCTGGGGGAAAATTACCCCCGGGCCCGTGCGGCTTCGGTGCGGCAGGCGGGTTTTCAAGAAAATGTTGCTGAGGTTCTGTCACATCCCAACAATATCCTAGGGATCGAATATCTCCGCGCCCTCAAGGAATCCGGTAGCGCCGTTCAGGCTTATACCGTTCCCCGTATCGGTGGCGGATTCCATGATCTTGAACCGGGCGCGCATGATATCGCCAGCGCGACGGCGATCCGCCATCGACTGCGGCAAGGGCAGGATGTTGCGGCCTTTCTTCCGCAAGCGGCACATGCTCCCCTGTTCGATGCTCTTGCCAGGGGCGCGACTCCCGACCGGGAGCGCCTTCTGACCCTGCTTCTCGGGCGGATTCTGCAGGGGGCGCAGGCCGTGAAGCCGTTTTACCTGGTGGAAGACGGTATCGAACACCGTCTTGCCGCAGCTGTGGAGGCGAGCAGCGACTACGACGAGTTGGTTGCAGCGGTCAAATCACGGCATTTCACCCGCACCCGCGTTACGCGGATGCTCAGCCACGTCCTCCTCGGGGTTGAGCGCAAGTGGATGGAGGAGTCCCTGGCAACAGGCCCCCTTTTCATCACACTGCTCGGGGCGAGTGCACGCGGTAGGAAGTATCTCGCCCACTGCCGCAAAGACCTGCAACTGCCCTTGATTCAGAATTTCTCCCGCGTGCATGCCCAGCTCAAACGGCGCTACGGTCGGGAATCTTTTCTGTCCAGAACAGCTCTGCAGCAGCTCGATCTGCAGGTGCGGGCCACCCGTTATTATACGCTTCTGCAGGAAAAATGGCCCGGCGGCCCGCGCGGACGCGACTATTTTCAGTCACCCTGCATGCTTCCCTGAAGGCTCTTGCCCCTCCCTTTCTGTTGCACTTCCCGTGTTTTCAAGTAAACATTGTTTTAAAACTGAAATGCGGTTGAGCGGGGGAGAGGAGGAGCGATGTTTGATTTTGACACTTTCCGACAGCAATGCCGTGACCTGGCCCATGCCGGAATGACAGGGGCCGGTTCAGAGGAGAGTCCCGCGGTCGTTGCCCTGCTGGGTGCCGTTTATGAACATTGCGAGAAAACTCTGCGGCAGTGGCAGGAGGGAAAAGAAAGTCTGTCGATTGCATGCGGGCCGGGGTGCGGAACCTGCTGCATGGTCAATGTGGCAGTGCTCGAACCCGAGGTGGTTGGTATAGCTCATTATGTCCGGCAGAATTTTTCGGGGCAGGCGCGCCGCGAACTGGAGGGGAGATTGCTGCAGCTTGCCCGCGAAGTGCGCTGGCTCGATGAAGAGGAGCGGCTTTTTGTGCGCCGTTCATGTGGTTTTCTCGATGAACGGGAAAACTGTTCCATCTGGCCGCAGCGCCCGCTGATGTGCCGGGCGATTACTTCGACCGATGCGTATGCCTGCCGCGAAGCCCTGGCGGCCCCCGTTTTCGGAGAAGAAAAACCGGTCGTCATGAACCTGGTGCAGAGAAAGATTTATGAAGCGGCTTTTCAGGGATTGGGCGACGCCCTGCAGGCCCTGGGACATGATGCGCGCAGCTCCAGACTTTCATGCGCGGCATCCGCTCTGTTGTGCGAGTCGAGCGGAATCGAGAAAATATCCCCTGGTCTTGCTTAAATATTACCACCATGGTAATATTTAACTGCGAGATGGCAGAGACTCTTACTCACCTCTCGTTCCCTTCGCGCGTCGGATATCCCTCCTGGCCGGCGCGCATTTTTTTGTGCGTTTCTATTGTCCAATCTTTCATAAAGAACTCTGCGACTGCGGGGTAATAATTACATCGATGCGGCGGTTGATGGCTCGCCCCTCAGTGGTGGTGTTGGGGGCAAGCGGACGGCGTGAGCCGTAACCGACTGCAATGATTCGATCGGGGGGCAGGATTTCATTCGCAATGAAATATTGGCGGACGGCATCTGCCCGTGCCTGGGACAGAGAGGCATTGGCCGCATCGCTTCCTGTGCTGTCGGTATGTCCTTCAATGGTGACCGCCGGCTCGTTGAAGGTGCGGATGGCGCGGCGGACCTTGCCCAGCAGTGGGTAGTTGTTGGGTGCGATAACGGCTTTCCCCACCGGGAAACGGATTCCACGCAGGCGAATCACCAGGTGATTGCCCTGCTTGTAAACCTCCGCCTCCTCCGGCGCAAACATCTCCTGAATTTCATCGAAAATCTGCTGGAACCTCCGCTCGCGTTCCAGCTTTTCCTTGGTCGCTTTCTGCTCCCAGATATAGAGTTCCTTGGCGGCTTTCTCCTGTTCGGTGATTCCCTCCAGAGATGCAATCTGCTGCCTGGCCGCCTCGATCTGGCTTTTCTGCGCCTGCTGTCCTGCCTGCAGCTCAGTGATGGTCCGGGCCAGTGTTTCGGCCTGTGCCTCGAAGGGGCGGTCGCGCAGTTCAGGTTCACCGGCCAGGCGAAGGGTCGGCGTCCGCAGCAGCTCTTCTACAAAGAGCGCGATCTGTTCAGGCGTCATCTCTTTGAAGCGACGGCTGTACTCCAGCAGAATGGCTGTGCGCCGGGCTTCAAACAGGGTGTTCCGGGCCTTGTCCTCAATGATGTCGTTCTGGTAGCGATTGTTGGTGATATAGTCGTCGGTTTCCTGCAGGATCCCGCGAGCACGTGCGAAACTGGCCGGAACCATGTTTCCGGCGCCTTTTTTCTCTGCCTGTGCCAGAATGCGCCGAGCTTCGCCCAGGGCTGTATTTTTAATGGCGCGCAGTTCCAGATCACTGAATTGTCGGGCGGCCCCCGGCGCATGTTTAGCGGCCCAGTCCAGTCGTTCATTTTCCAGCGCCCGTGCCAATTCGACGAGACGGTTTTCGGCGGCAAGATAATCGCTGCCGATCTGTACCGCCCCCGCTTCCAGCGCTTTGCGCCGGGCTTCGAGGGGTTTGGCCAGGACAGTCTGGGCAAGTACCGCCTGCTCGCGGGCCTTCTCGAGATGGGCGCGCCCCAGGGCGACCTTCTGCAGGATGGTCTCAACGCCCTTGTCTTCGCGAAGACCCTCCTGTGCCGCGTCAAGAGCCTCCTTCGCCGCTGCCATCGATTCGGGAGCCAGGATGTGGAGTTCTTTGACGCGGGCGGTGGTCACCTCGGTTTCAAGGCTTTCAATCTGCTCGCTGGGGTTTTCGCTCAGGGAGATAGGTTCAACCTGGAGGCCGGAGGCTCCGCCGCAGCCATTAAGGAGAAGGGTCAGCAGGCTCAGGCCGACAAAATATGCTAAGCGGGTTTTTATGGACATGTTGATCCTCCCGGATTAAAGAATGATGATGACACCAGCCGTCGGATATGGGTGCCGACACATAGCAGAAAATCTGTTGCCGATTCAGGTATATGTCAGGCGCGTCACTCTGTCAACCGGGGGAAGAAATGGCGGTCTGCAAAACTGTCAGGGTTCATACAGGCAGAGATAAGGCACGTCGCGTACGGAACCGGTGGCGAGAAATCGCGGGATAATCTCTTCAAGAGCGGTGCGGCGGGAGTTGGCCGTCATAAAGTCGGTGAAAGGGCGGCCGAGAACCTCTTTGCGTTGGTAGCCCATCCTTTCAAGCCAGTGGTTGCTGACCTCAACCAACCGCAGATCCTTGTCGATGCTGTGCAGTATGCCCGGTGTGTTGATGTAGAGGTCGCGATAGCGCTGCTCGCTCACCTGCAGTTTTCCGGCCTCAACACCCTTGGATAATTGCTCGTACCTATGCTAAATTATATATGTTCATTGCCGTTGAGTCATAAAGATGGAGGTCGGTCGCGTCGTGCCAAGAAAGTCTCCTGGAGATCAGGCGGGGGTAGCATCCGAAAGCCGCAGCAAGGTCAAACATCCATCGTTATACAAGGTGATCATGCACAACGATGATTACACGACCATGGAGTTCGTGGTGCGCACACTGGAGACGGTTTTTCGCAAGAGCCCCGCGGAAGCCCATCGCATCATGCTCAATATTCATTACAAGGGGGCAGGGGTCTGCGGCGTGTTCCCGCACGAGATCGCCGAGACCAAGGTCATGAAGGTTCATGCGTTGGCCAAGGAAGAGGGGCACCCCCTCAAATGCAGCATGGAGGAGGCCTGAGCCTCGCTAATCTATGGGTGGAGCCATGTTTAATCAGGACGTACAGATCGCTTTCAGCCTGGCCGTGCGCGAAGCGCAGCGCCGCCATCACGAATACTTGACCACGGAACACATCCTGTTCGCCATCCTCTTCGAGGAAGAGGGGCAGAAGATTGTGCGCGGCTGCGGCGGTGACGTGGATGAACTCAAATCGATGCTGGAGGATTTCTTCACTCACCAGCTTGAGACCCTGCCGGGAGAGGATGAGTTCATTCCCGAGCAGACCGTCGGCCTGCAGCGGATGCTTCAGCGTACCGTGGTGCACATGCACTCAGCCGGCAAGAAGGAGATCGGTCTCGGCGATATACTCGCCGCCATTCTCGAAGAACAGAATTCCCATGCCTCGACTTATCTGGAAGCGCAGGGGATCAGCCGGCTCGACCTGCTCAACTACGTGTCTCACGGAGTGTCCCGCTTTCCGGACGCGCAGCAGGAAAAGGAGCGACCCGCGCCGGAGCAGAAGGAAGATGCGCCGGGGCGCGCCAGCCCGGCCCGCGACCCGCTGACCTCTTTTACCGTCGATCTGGTGGCCCGTGCCAAAGCGGGCAAAATCGATCCCCTGGTGGGGCGTGCCAATGAGCTTGAGCGCACTATCCAGGTGCTGTGCCGGCGGCGCAAGAACAACCCGATTTATGTCGGGGATTCCGGGGTGGGCAAAACCGCCATCGCCGAAGGGCTGGCCCGCCGTATTTACGAAGAGCAGGTGCCCGAGGCTCTGAAAGGGTTCAAAGTTTATGCGCTGGATATGGGCGCACTGCTGGCGGGCACCAAGTTCCGCGGCGATTTCGAGGAGCGTCTCAAGGCTGTGATCAACGCTGTCACCAAACTGGACAAGGCGGCCCTGTTTATCGACGAGATCCACACCATCGTCGGCGCCGGCGCGACCAGCGGCAGCTCCATGGATGCCTCCAACATTCTCAAACCGGCGCTGGCGTCGGGAGATCTGCGCTGCATCGGTTCCACCACCTTCGAGGAATACAAGAATCTGTTCGATAAGGATCGTGCCCTGTCCCGTCGCTTCCAGAAGATCGACATTCTGGAGCCGACGGTGGAGGAGACCATCGAGATTCTGGCCGGGCTCAAGCGCTATTACGAAGATTTCCACGGCGTAACCTATACCGACGAAGCCCTGGAAGCTGCCGCCCGCCTGTCGGCCAAATACATCAACTACCGGCACCTGCCCGACAAGGCGATTGATGTGATTGATGAAGTGGGTGCTTCTCTCAAGCTTCAGCCGCAGCTCAAGCAGTCGGTGACGGTCTCTGACATGGAAGCCGTGGTGGCGAAAATTGCCCGTATTCCGCAGCGCAACGTCTCCGCATCCGACCGGCGCCGCCTCAAGACGCTGGAGCGCGACCTCAAGCGGGTGGTGTTCGGTCAGGAGCCCGCCATCGAAAACCTGTGTCGCGCCATCCGCCGCGCCCGGGCAGGGCTCGGACATCCTGACAAACCGGTGGGCTCGTTCCTGTTCACCGGTCCGACCGGGGTCGGCAAGACCGAGGTGGCCAAGCAGCTTGCCGAACAGCTTGGCGTCGAGTTTCTGCGTTTCGACATGAGCGAGTACATGGAGAAGCACTCGGTGTCGCGCCTCATCGGCGCGCCTCCAGGGTATGTCGGTTTCGATCAGGGAGGGCTGCTGACCGACGCGGTGGTGAAAAATCCTTACGCGGTGCTGCTGCTTGATGAAATCGAAAAAGCGCATCCGGATCTTTTCAATATTCTGCTGCAGGTCATGGACCATGGATCGCTGACCGACAATAACGGCAAGAAGGCGGATTTTCGCAATGTCATCCTGGTGATGACCAGCAATGTCGGGGCGAGGGAGATGAGCGCAACCCCCATCGGCTTCGGTGAACGGGCCGCGGGCGCCCCCCGTCAGGAAGTTGAAAAACAGTTCTCCCCTGAATTTCGCAACCGCCTCGACAATATTATTTCATTTTCCAGTCTTGATCTGCCCATCATCGAAAAAGTGGTGGACAAGTTCATTGGCGAGTTGCGGGCGCGCATTGCCGACCGCAAGGTCAAGCTGACGATCTCTGCCAAGGCGCGTGCTCATCTGGCTGAAAAGGGATATGACCCTATTTTCGGGGCGCGCCCGCTCGGGCGGCTGATCCAGGCGGAAGTCAGTGATGTGATCGCCGATGAAATCCTTTTCGGACGTCTCAGCAAAGGGGGGCGGGTCTCCATCGGTTTCAAGGCGGGACGCCTGACCTTCAGCTATCATTCGTAATTTGTGCCTGGAAGTGCGCCGCACCTTTTTTCGGCGCCCTTCCAGGTCTGCTTGATCCCTAGCTTTCTTTCCCCGGTTTCTCCGTGCCAATCTATCAGTTGATTCCCGAGACTGTTTTCCCGCCGCCACAGATGGCCGATGACAACGGCCTGCTGGCCGTGGGCGGCGATCTATCGCCTCAGCGGCTTCTGCTGGCCTACTCGATGGGCATTTTCCCCTGGTTCAACAAAGGGGATCCGATCCTGTGGTGGTCTCCCGATCCGCGTTTTATCCTCGAACTCGACTGCCTTCACGTCTCGCGCAGCCTTGCCAGGGTGTTGCGCCGTGGTTCCTTTGAGGTGACCTTTGACCGGAACTTTGCCGGGGTGATCGACGCCTGCGCTGATCTGCGCCTGCAGGGTGGCGAGGGGACATGGATCACGCCCCAGCTGCGCGACAGTTATGTGCAGTTGCATGACATGGGCTTTGCCCACTCGGTGGAGGTCTGGCAGGCGGATGACCTGGTGGGAGGCCTTTACGGCGTTTCCCTGGGTCGCTGCTTTTTCGGCGAATCCATGTTCCACCGCGCGTCCAATGCTTCGAAGGTGGCCCTGGCGGAATTAGTCAGGCGGCTGCGGACCCTTGAATTCGAGTTGCTTGACTGTCAGATGCCCAACGATCATCTGCGCTCCCTGGGGGCGCAGGGGATCCCAAGAGACGAATTCCTTCAGCGTCTGCGGCGCGGCGGCGTCATGCCGTCCACCCACCCCGATCCCGGCCCCTTTCAGGCCGACAGCCGCCTAGACTGAAGTATCCGACAGAAGCTGCGCTTTCATCTCTTCAGACCGCGCGGACCAGTCCGCCGCCAGACGTTCCTGCAGAAAAGCGGCCAGCAGGCTGTCGAAGAGCTGCATCCCTTCTTCCAGTACATACATCTTCTCGAGAAAAACGGCTTCGTGCTCACTTTTCTCGTCGGTGATTTCGTCCTTTTCCAGTTTTACAGCAGGCCCCTTGAATGAGCCGAAGTAAAACGGTTCGCTTTTCAAGTTGGTTTTCCATTCGTTTTCCATTTTTTCGAAATGGATGGTGGCTTCGCTGATGGCCTTGCCGCGCGCCAGGGCGGCGCGCACTTCGGAAAAGTTCTCCTGCGGACCGGCCACGGTGATCTTCTGTGGGCCGTGATCGCCAAGTCCTGTCAGGACCAGGCGGTTATCGAGAAATGCGGTGAAAAGCTCATCGCGCACCGCGGGACCGTCCTGATTGACCTTGAACCGGTCGCGGCCTTCGACAGTGGCGTACAGCAGCCAGTACAGAAAATCCTGGCCCAGCCAGGCATTGGCTTCGGTCATTTCGACAACCGCATCGGTAGCGGCCTGGTTAAGGTCTTCGAGGTTATCCTGCAGTTCAGGATTGATCACCGCGCGGGCATGGGCGAACGGGTGCCGGGCCACAAGCCGAAGTTCGGGAAACGTCTGGCGGAAAAGCCCCTCGAATGCTTCGATGGCGCGGCTGGATGTGCCGGTGAAAAAAAGCAGCCCACGTTCAACGTTCCAGGCGATATCGAAGGTGGAGGGTGTCGGCAGGGTCCTGGCCAGCAGGGAGTTTTGCACGGACTCGCGCAGTTCCTCGCGTTTCTGCTTGGGAACCCGCTGCAGGGCGGGGTGGGAAGAGAGAAACTCCGCTTCAGCCTGCTGCAGGCGGCGCCTCAGCAAAGCAGACGGCACGCGGCGTCGGTCCTGACGCAGAGTGAAGCACAGGTAGGGCGAACGGAAAAAATCGCGCGGATCGGTGAAGTCCGCGTTCATCGGGTCGTCGATCGTGGCCCAGCCGATGGCGGATTCCTCCGTCGAATTGTCGATGGAGACAAAAGCATTTGCTTCAAGCAGCGGGCGCGCCCATTCGGCGGGATCGTCCGTTTTGGGCAGTTCCAGTACCTGGTATTGTACGAGATTGACGCTATTGGCAGTAATTCCCATGAAGAAGAACCTCCGGAAGTCAGGTGGATAAAGGATGTCAGGGTGTTCATAAGTGCGGATGGGTCGAGAGTGGATGTAAATAAGGGGCCCGCCAGAACCGGATCAGGTCAGGACGCGCTGCGTCGCGGGCCGGCGTGCAGGGGAACCCGGGCGTTGTGGCCGTGCATCTGCTGCACCAGGGCATCGAGTTCTTCAGCGCTCAAGTAGCCCTGCTGCACAAAATACTGCCCCAGTTTCTGGTGGCGGCTACGCTGGTGAAACAGCAGGGTGCGTACTTGAAAGGGGGTGAGTAGCCCCATCTCCACCGCTTTTTCGCCGAAGCGGCGGCAGTGCCTGCTGCGGTACAGCATGATGCGCCGGATGGTCGGTTCATCAAGCCAGCCCCACCGGCGGGCGGTCTCTCCCACGGGAGGGCGTTGGCGACGCTGCCACACCAGCGCTTCTATCAGCGCGTGATAGCCGATGGCCCCGACCGCGTAGAGATAGGAGCCGATTTCATAGGTGCGCGACGGAATCGGCGCGCTGCTGTTGTATGCAGGCTTCTCGCGGTGCGGGTGAGCATGGGGAGGCGTTTCTTCCCTCCGGTACGACGTTCTGCTGGTGCTGAAATTCAAGCCCACCTGGTCACGTTGGGCCAGAAATGAGCGAACCAGGTCGTAGGCGTGATGCACGGCATGAAAGTGCTCAGCCTGGCGCTTCTGGACCCGCTGTTCGCCCGGAAAGCGGTCAGGGTGGGTCTCCTTTGCGCGTTTGCGATAGGCCGCCCTGACACCATCGGGCTGAAGATACCCCAGAAAATGACGATCCAGCCAGACCTCGGGCCCGAACAGGGTGCGGCAGGCCTTGAGAACCTCATTTTCATGAAGGCTGGCGGTCATCGTTCCTCCGGCAGAGTATTCCTGTGTGGTATCTATGGATTCGCCCGTTTATACACCAACCACAGTGAAAGGACAAGCGGTGATGCCGTAGATGGGAATAGCTTGAATTTCGCGATCAGGAGGCCGGCAATGCACAGCTCTACTGGATGTTCTCCTGTAGCTGGTCGCGGCGCGCCTGTTCGACGAAACGCTTGATCCGCCGCTGATCCTTCTCGCGAATGTGAGTGAAACGCAGCCCTGCAGTTTGCCATCCAGGCTTTGTCGAGCGCAGCCAGACGATTTCCGCCAGGGTGCAGATCGGCGGTTGCTGGGGGGCGAGTTCCATCAGCAGCAGGCACAGGTCGGCAATCTCCGTTTCTTCCCTGAAGTTGACACGGATGCCGCCGCCACTAAGATTGACGGGGCAATAAGGAAATTCTGTGACCGGCTTGCTGGAGTCGAGGCGGTCGAGAATCTGAAGTTTTTTCTCCCACTGGGAGCGCAGCGAACGCAGCTGTCCCTTGCTTTTTGCATAGCGCAGGCCGATGGAAACCTCGATGCGGGGCAGAATCCGGCGCTGGTAGAGGCGAAGATCCGGCCGGCAGTGAACCCGGATCAGGTCGGGTCCGCGAAATTCGCTGAATGTTCCGTCGACCTCGACCCCCATGCCGTAGGCCTCCGTGGTCAGGTTCAGGGGCATTTCGGGTGTAAAAGGGTAGTGTTCGCCTGCTGCGGTCTTGTAAGGCAGTGCCAGGTCGACAAAATCCCGCTCGCAAGACCGGATGTGGCCGGAAAGTTCTTCAATGTGGTTTTGTTCGTTCGGGGTGACGCGAGGCTGGATGAATATTTTCCTGCCGGGTTTGAGATATTTGGTCAGCACGAGGCATGTCTCCTTGCAAAAAATGTCACCGGGGCGCGGCTATGCAACGCAAGGATTGTTCCAGCCATGCAGGAGGTGAGCCGGTCTTCTGCCATTTTACCTGGAATCGCAGGATGTGCACGGATCGGGTGAAGCACGGCGGTCTTTGATCGCCGGGGATGGGCTGCTCCGGGGAAACCTGGAGCGTCACTACAATGTCTGTTGGCGTGGTCGTGGTGACAACCTCCGTCACAGAAGCGCCATCCCGTACCGGCGGAGCCGTCGGGCTGCTAATGATGGCACTGTTCGCAGTTTGCGGCGACGGAGAATGCCGTCGAATCATCATGGCAGGCCCCGCAGGACTCCCCTTCCTCCATGCTTTCCATGCTGACCGCAGGATTGTCGGGCTGGGGCAGGAACAGGTCGGGATGGCATTTAACGCATCCGTATAAAAAGGTGTGTTCGTCATGGCTGAAAGTGACATTTTCAAAATCCGGGATTTCAAAGGAAACATCCCGGGTGGGGTGGCAGGGGCTGCAATTGCCGCTCACGCCAAATGCTTCGCGGCCATTGTGGCAGGCGCCGCAACTTTTGCCCTCAGCCATATCCGCCATGGTAAAAGCGGGATTTTTTTCGGGCTGAATGTGAAAGATATCGTTGTGACAGGTGACGCAGTTGTTGCCCAGCGCTTCGATGTGGCGATAATGGCTGAAGCGGACGGAGCCGGTTTCGGCCACCGGCATGAGCACCTCGTCAGCGATACGTCTTGCCGAGCTGTCGAAGGGCGATAGCAGGATGACCGCGCAGAGCGCGATCGGATACCATTTTTTCATGTCATGTCCTCCTGATGCGTGCCGGAACCGAAGGGGGAAAGTGCACAGGTCAAAAAGAGCCCGCTGTTGCAGGCACAGGGGATTCCATTACGGCTCACGGTTAAATCGGCGGATAATTTACCGGAAAAGGGGGCGGTAATGCAATCACTGATCGTCGTCTGCTTTTCGGGCCTGGCTCAAGGCCGCCAATCCGAGGCGGCCGGTCAGGTCGTCGACGAACTGATGCGCCACCCGCCCTGAGCGAGATCCACGGGACAGCGCCCAGCGAAGAGCTTCCTGTGAGAGGTCTTCGTCGCTGATGTTCAACTCTCTCTCGTTGGCCAGGTGACGGACGATGTCGAGATACTGCGGCTGATCGACGGGATAGAACCCAAGCGTTATGCCGAAGCGGTCGGAGAGGGAGAGCTTTTCCGCCACGGCCTCCTCCGGGTGAATCTCGGCAGAATCGGCATTGTCTTCGAAGCGCTCCGGCATCAGGTGGCGGCGATTGGCGGTGGCGTAGATCAGCATATTGGGCGGCGGCGCCTCCAGCCCCCCCTGCAGCAGGGTTTTAAGCTCACGGTAGCCGGGCTCATTCTCATCGAAGGAGAGGTCGTCGCAGAACAGGATGAAGCGGTAGGGCTGGGTCCGCAGCAGGCGCGTGATGGCTGGCAGATGGTAGAGCTCTTCCTTGTGCACCTCAATCATGCGTAACCCCTGTTCGGCAAAAACCGGCAGCAGGCTTTTGACCGCGGAGGATTTGCCGGTGCCGCGCTCGCCCCACAGCAGGATGTTGTTGGCGGGCAGTCCCGCCACGAACTGATGGGTGTTGCGGTGCAGGCGTTCGAGGTGATCGTCGAGGCCGAGCAGTTGCTCGCGGCGCACCACGTCCGGGTGCTCGAGGGCTTCGAGCCGTCCGTCATGGTTCCAACGAAAGGCGATGGCTGACCGGAATATCTGCGGATCGGCCTCAATGTCGTCAGTGAGTTTGCGGGTGAGGAATTCTTCCGTCAGGTCCATCAGCCGATCGATGCGTTCGATCAGAAAATCCCAGTCGAGATTGATTGAATGCAGATTCATCATGCGTGATATGTCTCCTTGGTCCAACCCGGATGCCCCATGCAATTTACAGGATATGGGCGAAATGGTAAAGTTCATCCTTCTTTAACCCCTAAGGTGGGAAAATTCATGGCCGAAAATATTCTGAATCTGTTTGCTGCAACGGCGCCCGGCTGTGAGCCTCTGGTGGCGGATGAGCTTGCCGGGCTGGGACTACCTGCTGAAGCGGTAGTCGGCGGTGTCGATTTTGCCGGCACGATGGATGATGTCTATCGCGCCAATCTTCACCTGCGCTGCGCCAACCGGGTTCTGGTTCGCTTTGCCCATTTCCGTGCCACGGCATTTCCCGATTTGTATCGGCGTTGCGTGCGCCTGCCCTGGGGGCGTTTTATCAAACCGGCTGCGGCGGTGGAAGTCAGGGGCCGCTGCCGGCATTCGCGCCTGATGCACACCGATCGGATTGCTGAAACAGTCCGCCAGGGCATCGACCGGGCGTTGGGACGCAGCGAGCCGCCGCCTTCGCAGGATTTCGCGCAGCAGGTGCTGGTGCGCTTCAGTGAAGATCAGTGCCAGATCTCCATCGACAGCTCGGGCGATCTGCTGCATCGTCGCGGTTACCGGCAGGAGCAGGGGGCCGCTCCTTTGCGGGAAACGCTGGCTGCAGCGCTGCTGCATGCTTCAGGCTGGGATGGTGCGGAACCCTTGTGGGACCCGATGTGCGGTTCTGGCACGCTGCTGATCGAGGGAGCGCTGCTGGCGAGTCGTGCTGCCCCGGGACTGCAGCGCCATTTCGCGTTTGAAAACTGGCCCCGCTTTCGTCCGGGGCGCTGGCAGGTCCTGCGGCAACAGGCCGAAAAGAACCGGGTTCCAATCAGCTCAGATCTGCTCTTCGGGACGGATCACGCAGCCGATGTTCTGGACGGGGCACAGCGCAACGCTCAGCGTGCCGGGGTCGCCAACCTGATCGCGTGGCGGCACGGCGATTTCAGAGACTTTGCGCCCCCTGCGCAAAAAGGGGTGATCCTGTGCAATCCACCTTACGGCGAGCGACTGGAGGATAAAAAAGCGGTCCGCAGCCTGTATGCCGATTTCGGCACCTATGTCAGGGAGCACGCCCACGGCTGGCGGGGTGGCTTTGTCTGCCCCGATCCCGCGCTCGCCGCCGCAACAGGTCTGCCCTTGACCCCCGCAATAGATTTTCCTAACGGCGGCCTGCGGGTGCGCCTGTACCTCTTCAACCCACAATAGCTGTAATGACCGCAATGGTGCCGCATGGGGATACCCCTCCCATATCAAGGGACACTTTACGCTATCCCTGGTGCCAGACACCCTTGTTATGGGAGGGGTATCCCCATGCTTACCCTGACCTTTAGATTTCTCCGTGCCTGTCTTGCTCCTCCTCTCCGCCTCTGCGTTGAGAGGTTGTGGATTTTTTGTTGCATTCTGTTGGTATGCCGGGTATTCTTGAGTTTTACAAAGGATGGTGAAGTGAACAACGTTGCCGTCCGACACCAAAATGCAAGGAAAGCGGGGTGATTCGGTGGAAATCACAGTTCTCGACAACAACGTCGACAAGGCGATCAAGGTGCTCAAGCGCAAGCTGCAGCAGGAAGGCCTTTTTCGTGAAATGAAGCAACGCAAGTTTTACGAAAAGCCGAGCGTGAAGCGCAAGCGCAAGGAGAAGGAAGCACAGCGTCGCCTGCGCAAGAAGATGCGCGTGATGCGTCGTACTGACTGACCCCTGCTTGTCATCTGGTCAAAAAAGAGGCGGTTCCCCTTTCGGGCGAACCGCCTCTTTTTTTTGTGAGATGTAAGGGGTGAGGCGTGGGAGTCGGTCAAGAACTGTTTTTCTCCTCACCCCTCACCCCTCACGGCTTAATTACCTGGGATAGGTGGGGAATTCGAGTCCTGCCATCTGCTCGACCATCCGCACCACCTGGCAGCTGTAGCCGTATTCGTTGTCGTACCAGACGTAAAGGACACAGCGCTCGCCATTGACGATGGTGGCGAGGCTGTCTACCACGCCGGCGTAGGTTGAGCCGACGAAGTCGCTGGAGACCACCTCGGGCGAGTTGGTATAGTCGATCTGGTTCTGCAGGGGCGAGTCAAGAGAAACGTCGCGCAGATAGCGGTTCAACTCCTCCACGGTGGTCTCCCGCTCCAGGGTCAGGTTGAGAATCGCCATCGAAACGTTGGGCGTCGGCACGCGAATGGCGTTGCCGGTCAGCTTGCCGCTGAGTTCGGGCAGCGCCTTGGCCACTGCCTTGGCGGCCCCTGTCTCGGTGATGACCATGTTGAGGGGAGCGCTGCGGCCGCGACGGTTTTTATTGTGGTAATTGTCGATCAGGTTCTGGTCGTTGGTGTAGCTGTGGCAGGTCTCCACATGGCCGTGGGTGATGCCGAACTGATCGCTCACCGCCTTGAGAACCGGCACAATGGCATTGGTGGTGCAGCTGGCCGCTGTGATGATCTCCTCTTCATCTCGAATCAGCTCGTTGTTGACGCCGTAGACCACGTTGGGCAGGTCGCCTTTGCCCGGCGCGGTCAGCACGACACGGGAAACCCCTTTGGCTTTCAGATGGCGGGAGAGTCCTTCGCGGTCGCGCCACTTGCCGGTATTGTCGATCAGGATGGCATCCTTGATCCCGTATTGCGTATAGTCGACATCTTCCGGGTTGTCGGCATAAATCAGCTTGATCATGTTGCCGTTTGCAATGATGGCGTTCTCTTCCTCATCCACCATGATGGTGCCTTTGAAGAAGCCGTGCACCGAATCACGCCGCAGCAGGCTGGCGCGTTTGATCAGGTCGTCTTTGCTGCCGCGGCGCACCACGGCGGCACGCAGCCGCAGCTTGTCGCCGCCGCCGGTCTGCTCGATGAGGATGCGGGCCAGCAGGCGGCCGATGCGGCCGAAGCCGTACAGCACGATATCGCGCGGTTCGCTCAGCAGGGCGGCCTTGCCGGTATTGATCTGAGAGAGTTCCTGATGCACAAAGGTGTCGACATCCGTATCGATCCCCTGGGTCTGGTAGCGTACCGTGAGCTTGCCGATGTCGACCCGGGCGGAAGCCAGTTCTAGCTTGGCCATGGCTTCGAGAACAGGAGCGGTTTCGCGAACGGAAATTTCATTCTCCAGAATCTGGCGCGCGAAGCGGTGGGCCTTGAGGATGTCGATGACCGAGGAGTTGACCAGCGAGCGTCCATAAACGGTCGTGACCACGCCGTGATCGCGATAAAGCCGGCCGATCACCGGCAGCATGGATTCGGCCACGGCTTCGCGGCCCTTCCAGTCCTTGAAATACTGTTCTTCCTTTGAACTGCTCATGTCGGATGTCTCTGCTCTCTTTCGTTTGGGATGAAATGACGGTGCGGCACCCGGGGCTTGAGGCAACGCGGGTCGGGGCAAAAATCGCTCCGTATCGTAGACGATGGGGACTGATTTTTCAACCCCTTGTGTTGGCGACGCTTTTCGGCTGGACTTGACCGCACCGGACTGTTATTTAAAATGGTGTCGTGAGGTTGCGCCGTTTGCAACTGTTCAGCGTGGGATCACATCTCCCGTGACAAGGGACACTTTTCGCCATCCCTGGCCGTTTGATTGGCGCCCTCCCTGGCGCCAGACACCCTTGAAATTGGAGATGCGATTCCGCGAGATGAATAGTTCACCGTCGTTTTTCCTCTAAGAGGTTCCTGTTCCCGGTGCATGCGCCATTATTCTTTTCACTGCCACAAGGAGGTTTGCATTCATGAGTGACACCGTCAGCTACACAGAGCTTGGACTGACCAACACCCGCGAGATGTTCAAGAAGGCCGTGGGGGGAGGCTATGCCATCCCCGCTTATAATTTCAACAACCTCGAGCAGCTGCAGGCGATCATTACGGCGTGTGCTGAAACATCTTCGCCGGTGATTGTGCAGGTCAGCAAGGGCGCCCGGGACTACGCCAATGAGACCATGCTGCGCTACATGGCCCTGGGCGCGGTCCGCATGGCGCGCGAAATGGGCAGCAATATTCCCATCGCCCTGCATCTCGATCATGGTGATTCGTTCGAATTGTGCAAGTCCTGTGTGGACTCCGGTTTTTCCTCGGTCATGATCGACGGATCGCATCTGCCTTATGACGAAAACGTCAAGCTGACCCGCCAGGTGGTTGAATATGCCCATCAGCACGACGTGACCGTCGAAGGGGAGCTGGG
>NPIE01009747.1_pt1 | contig 70888 bp, 67 predicted proteins | sample 8637661 | NCBI WGS metagenome assembly NPIE01 (sample SAMN07420842, study PRJNA396082) | bioreactor metagenome | isolation source: sample BA12 brine-fed electro-methanogenic bioreactor BA | place: Japan: Kochi | collected 2016-12-09 | reverse complement strand
CCGAACCGGCCGCTGAAGTCCATCCCAAAGCCATACAAGTGATGAATGAAGTGGATATTGACCTCAGCCGCAATAAACCGGAACAGGTGGATAAATTTCTAAATGATTCATTTGATTACGTCATCACAGTTTGTGATGATGCCAATGAAAGCTGCCCGGCATTCTTCGGTAAGGTAAAAAACAGGCTTCACATGGGTTTTGAAGACCCGGCAAAAGCCGAAGGCAGTGATGAGGAAGTCTTACAGATATTCAGAAAAGTTCGCGATCAGATAAAAGATAAGTTTTACGAATTCTATAAAAACAACATAAGAAATGAAATTTGAACCAGAGGACCTGAAACACATGGTCAGGGCCAAATACAACCAGATCGCCCTGCAAAGCAAACAACAGAATGAAACATCCTGCTGTGGTGGAACCGATTGTTGCGGAGATGTGGATTACACCATTTTCAGCGATGATTATTCGCAAATGGAGGGATACAACAAAGATGCAGACCTGGGACTGGGTTGTGGGTTACCTACTGAATTCGCCGGCATTAAATCCGGAAACACCGTCATTGACCTCGGATCGGGTGCAGGGAACGACTGCTTCGTGGCCCGTTCACTCGTTGGCGAAAAGGGTATGGTGTGGGGCATTGATTTTGTTGGTGCCATGCTCACAAAAGCCAGGCAGAATGTGAAGCAACTCGGCTATGAAAATGTAGCCTTTCTGAAAGGAGATATCGAAGAAATGCCCTTCGAGGATGCCATAGCCGATGTGGTCATCAGCAATTGCGTTTTAAACCTGGTCCCGGATAAAACAAAGGCATTTTCGGAGATATTCAGGATACTTAATAAAACGGGACACTTTTGTGTATCTGATGTGGTACTCGAAGGAAAACTTCCTGCCGGCATTCGGGAAGCGGCAGAAATGTATGCAGGCTGTGTTTCGGGCGCATTACAAAAAAAGGAATACCTGGATAAGATCCGCAAAGCAGGATTTAAGTCCGTTGAAATAAAGAAGGAAAAACAGATTCTCATTCCTGATAATATTATGCTGAAATATATTTCGAAAAAAGAACTGGAAACATTCAGCAAAAACAAAACAGGAATTTATAGCATCACAGTTGTTGGAAAGAAAAACTAAGATGATATGAAAACAGGCAAAAAACTTTCATTTCTTGACCGCTATCTGACACTATGGATATTTGCCGCCATGCTCATTGGCGTATTCTGGGGACATTACGATCCGGGCATTGCAAACTTCTGGGACCAATTCCAGTCGGGCACCACGAACATACCCATTGCTATTGGCCTGATCCTGATGATGTATCCGCCCCTGGCCAAAGTGAAATATGAAGAGTTACCCCGGGTATTCAAAAACCTGAAGATTCTGGGATTATCCCTTGTGCAAAACTGGATCATCGGACCAATTCTGATGTTTGTGCTGGCCATCATCTTTTTACCGGCTTATCCGCATTATATGACCGGGCTGATCCTAATCGGACTGGCCAGGTGCATTGCCATGGTGATCGTCTGGAACGACCTGGCCAAAGGCAACCGGGAATACGCCGCAGGCCTGGTGGCCTTCAACTCCATCTTTCAGATCATTTTCTTTTCTTTTTATGCCTGGATATTTATCACGGTATTGCCTGGATGGCTGGGGCTAGAATCTTTCGAAGTAGATATTACCATAGGGGAAGTGGCCAAAAGTGTTCTGATCTATCTTGGAATTCCTTTTGCCGCCGGTTTTTTGACCCGGACGATCCTGGTCAGGATAAAGGACAAGGAATGGTACCATAAGAAATTTGCACCCAAAATCAGTCCCATTACCTTGATTGCACTGCTTTTTACTATCCTGGTGATGTTTTCCCTAAAAGGGGAATACATTGTAAAGATCCCGCTGGATGTTGTCAGGATCGCCATCCCGCTGGTAATCTATTTTGTGATCATGTTCCTGGTTTCCTTCTGGATGCGAAAAAAGGCCGGAGCCGACTACCCTAAAACAACCACCATTGCCTTTACCGCAGCCAGCAATAATTTCGAACTGGCCATCGCGGTGGCCATTGCAGTTTTTGGGATCAATTCAGGGGAAGCCTTTGCAGCCGTAATCGGACCGCTAGTGGAAGTGCCAGTCCTCATTGCCCTGGTGAATGTGGCTTTCTGGTTTCGCAGCAAATACTTTGGAGGGGAAGGTCAGGCATCAGAATTAAGTAATAAATTGTAGATTAATTATTGGTTATTGGTCAAAGTCAGTTTGTCATTGGTCAACCACTAACCCTTATAACCTAATAACTTTAGATCCAACCAATCTTTCATCCATCCTTTCCCTCATTCTTCTTACAATCAACCAACTCAAAACTCAAAACCCAAAACTACTCCTCCTTAACTTTCCTTCATTTCTTTTAACATATTTTAAGCTTATGCTTATATTTACACTTTTACTTTTGGTATCAGGAAACCAATGAGAAGATTATGTCGACAAAAACCAGAGTTCCAAGATTTCACGGCTTAAGGATCTACTTAACAGCCACCATACTTTACGTTTTCCTGGTGCTTCCCCTATCCCTGATCCTGCTGGTTAAGTACCAGCCCGATTGGAGTGAAAACGGGAATTCCTCCATGTTCCTTTTTGGAAATAACGAAACCCAGATTTCAGATACCATACCGCCCGAATCGACCCTGCCCAATGTCCAGAATGAATTGGAGGCAGAAAGTGTGTTGGAGGAAGAAGCATCCGTGGAGAAAAATCAAAAGGATGAAGAAATGCTCTTCAAAACCATCAACCTGTTCCCTAAGCTCCTGATCATTTCCTTTATCCTGGGACTTATATTCAACTTGCCTTTCAAGATCTATTTCAGGAGAAAACGTAAGAAAAAAAATATTTCAGAGGGTCTGGCCAAATTTGTCAAAAGGTTTATCCTGAAAACCCCCATCATCAATGTGGGAATATTGGCGGTGGCATATGGCATTATTTTGATTTACATGCTCTACGTCATCAGCTTTCACATCCATTACTTCAGCGACATTGTGAGCAGATTTTACATCCGTTACTTTTTCATTTCCGGTCTTGCCTCGCTACTTACGCTGGTTTTTGTTTATAACTGGGAGAAACACAGGGTGCATATCCGCTACCTTGAACACGTTTTCTCATTAGAAGAACTGAGAAAGAGGATATTCAAGGAAAAGGCCGGCAAGATCCGGAACCGATTATGGGTAAACTCCGCGGTAACCACGCTTCTTCCACTTATCCTGGTAATCTTTTATTTATTCCTCGGACTTACCAATATCAGCGAACTGAACCTGGGTGAAATTGACGAGAACGAATGGGGGATACTGCTCGGGAAATACAAAGATGCTGTTGAGACAGGCAATATGTCAAGCATCAAGGATCTTTTTTATGTGAATGTGTTTGACAGCATCCTCATGCTCACCGGGATTTTTTCTGGGATTTTCGTAGCATTCATTTACATTTTATTCTTTGTGAACTGGACAACCAGTGATATCGTTTTGCCGGTTAATGAGCTAATGCGCAGGATGGAAAAAACCGGAAAAGGGGAAATGGACCAGTTCAGCATCGTGAGGACAAATGACGAGATCGGGGTGCTTACTGCAGGTTACAATGACATGTCTCAGAAGATCAAGGACTACATCAACAGCATATCCAGGATCAACCAGGCAAACTCACGCTTTGTCCCCAAGCAATTTCTCGAATACCTTGGGAAGGAAAGCATAGCAGACATCAGCCTTGGTGACCAGGTGCAGCATGAAATGACGGTCATGTTTTGCGATATCCGCAATTTCACCACGATTTCGGAGGATATGACCCCGCGCGAAAATTTCAATTTTTTGAATAATTACCTGGGATATATGGAACCGATTATCCGCAGAAATAAAGGTTTTGTAGATAAATACATCGGCGATTCCATCATGGCATTATTCAGCGAACGTGCTGAGGATGCCCTGAATGCAGCCATTGAAATGCGGATCAAACTGGTTGAATTTAACCAGGTAATGGAACAATTTGGAAAACCACCGATCAGCAATGGTTTCGGAATTCATACCGGAAACCTGATGCTGGGCATCGTTGGAGGAGAAGGCCGCATGGATGGGACTGTGATCTCTGATGCAGTGAACCTCAGCTCACGTCTCGAAGGCCTCAACAAACTCTACGGTGGATCCATCATCATTTCGGAAGATACCCTAATCCGCATCAACGACCCAAGCCATTATAATTATCGATTTCTCGACATCGTTAAAGTTAAGGGCAAAAAAGAAGCGGTGTATATTTTCGAGGTGCTTGACGGAGAACCTGCAGAAATCAAGGAGTTGAAGATTGAAACCAAAACAGAATTCGGAAAAGCACTGCAATTGTATAAGAACAAACAATTTGACAAAGCCCTGGAGATTTTCCTGGAGATCTATTCTAAGAACCCGGATGACCGGGCAGCATTTGTTTACCTGAATCGTTGTAAAAAATTAATCAGAGAAGGAGTACCCGACAACTGGGATGGTATCGAGAGAATTGATAACAAATTTGATTAATATGTCGGTATTGCTAAAATACAGACTCAAAAGCATTCTTTTACCACTCATCCTGACAGGTTTGGGGACAGGAGTTTTCATCAACCTCATCAATACCAGTTGGCACTTTGCGAACCTGGTCTTTGGTTTCCTGATCGGAGATACAATATTTCTGGTTCTTTATTTTTCAACGGACCTGTTAAACAAATGGCTTACCAAACGATTCAACCTGCTTATCTCGATGATTCTGCTAAGCCTGTATTACATCATTGTGATTTTCTTTGTCAGCGCTTTTTTTGTCCTGGCCCTCAATTTGAGGGATATTAATTATCTGCTGAACAATATCGACAGATTTCTCTGGAATAAATTCATGTTTTACGGACTGCTTTTTGGCATCGGAATTAGCTTTTTGCTTAATTTTTTATTCACTGTCAACAACCTGCTCGGAAAAAATGTATTAATGAACCTTTTGCTCGGTAAATATCACAAGCCCCGGACCGAGAATCGGTTTTTCCTGCTAATCGACCTGAAATCCTCAACAAAGATCGCGGAAGAACTGGGATCTGAACAGTTTTTAAACTTCCTGAATGACTTTTATTATGATGTTTCTATACCGATAATCACCTGTGAAGCAGAAATCTATAAATATGTCGGAGACGAGATTATTATTTCATGGAAAGAAAAAAAAGCAAGAAAAAAGCAAAATTGCTATCGCTGTTACTTTATGTTTCTTGAAAAGATTGAAAAAAGAAAAAACTACTATCAAAAAAAATATGGAATAGTTCCTGGATTCAGGGCAGCTTTGCATTGTGGCAAAACTGCATCAGGCGAACTGGGATACCTGAAAAAAGAGATTGCTTACATGGGGGATGTATTAAACACTTCAGCCAGGATTCTTGAACAATGTAAAGTTTTCGCAAAAGAATTCATCATATCAGAAACTTCAAAAAAAACTCTTGAGCCTCCTGATAAGCTTTTTATAACGGATCTGGGTGAAGTATTGCTTAGAGGTAAAACAAATATGATCCGGATATATGCACTTGAAAGAAAGGAGAATAATGGATTTTAACAAGGCGAGCAATTACATCCTGAACAAAATTGAATATGAGACAGATGAGAATTTGTTCTATCATAATCTCGACCATACCCTGGACGTTTACCAGTCGGCAATCAAAATTGCTGAAAAGGAAATGATTGGAGAGCATGACCTGACTCTGCTCAAAACAGCCTGCCTGTATCACGATTCAGGTATGCTGATCGACTATAGAAAACACGAAGAGATGTCCTGCCAGCTTGCACGGGAATCCCTACCGGGATATGGCTACTCTGATATGGAAATCAGAGCGATCTCTGCAATGATTATGTCAACCAAATTGCCGCAGGATGCCAGCAGTTTGCTGGAAAAGATCATATGTGATGCGGATTTGGATTACCTTGGACGGGACGATTTTTTCATGATCGCGCATCGCTTGCGTCTTGAGTGGATCCGGCTGGGTGTGAGAAATTTTAGTCTGAAAGAATGGTATAAAGGACAAATAGACTTCTTGCAATCACATGATTATTTTACAATCTATGCTAAAGCCATGAGGAATGAGGGCAAAGAGCGAAATCTTGATATGATCCAGGAAATCTGTGCAACGGAATAATTCAAATATTTTAAAGTAATCTCTATAATAATTTTCTATATTTGTTGTGGAAATCATTCATGAATTAAAAGCTTGCGAAAATGAATAATGTTCTTTTAGTGCCCACAGATTTTTCCGAAGTTTGTGCCAATGCTGCAAAGATGGCTGCCAATGCTGCTAAATACCTCAACTTCAAGGTTAGCCTTCTGCATGTGATCGACAAGAACACCAAGGCTGCCCTAAAAAGAGAAGGGAAAGACCCGAGTGTTGTTCATGACGAACTGAAGGAGTTGGCCGGTAGCCTGAACAAAGAGTATGGAGTGGATGTAGACACCATTGCCAAAGAAGGAAATATTTTCACAACCATTGCTGAAACGGCCAAAGATATTGGAGCCAATTTAATTTACCTGGGCACCCACGGGAAGACCGGAATGCAAAAACTTACCGGCAGTTATGCGCTGAAAGTCATCACAAGCTCCGAAGCACCCGTCATTGTTACACAAAAAAGATATTTTGAAAAGCAGTATACAGATATCGTACTGCCAATCACCAGTGATGCCGGTCCCTGGGAAAAAACCAAATGGGCAGCATATATTGCCAAGCAGTTCAATGCCAGGATTCATATTTATCACCTAGATAGCGAAGGCATTGAAGATGCGATCGTGTTGATCACCAATCATTTCAAAGCCAATGAAGTAGAATATTCAATTACCAAAGCAGGCAAAAGCGGCAACTTTACCAAACAGGTAATCGATTATGCAACCGAGATCAACGCAGGTCTGATCATGATCATGACCAATCCTGAAAAAGGATTTTCTTCGTTTATTCTCGGCAGCTACGACGAAGACATTATTTTCAATTCATCACAGATCCCTGTGATGTGCATTAACCCACGCGACGTGAATTGGAAGAAGATTGTTTCTCGTTAATATTAATAATGTCACTAACATTTTACCAGAAGGTCCGGCCATGCCGGACCTTTTTTATTCGCCAGGGCGATTTTAAAAAACCAGTGAAATATTTAACTTTGCTTGCATAATATATATTTATGGACACTATCAAGAAGACCTGGAACGAGCGGCCACTGAGTCTTATTCTAATCCTTGCAATTTTTTTCAGACTGCTTGCGGTATTTTTTTCTAAAGGCTTCGGAATGCATGATGATCACTTCCTGGTAATCGAAGCATCCCAATCCTGGGTAGATGGTTATGATTATAACAACTGGCTTCCGGGCAGCACCCATGATGCCAGTCCATCAGGACATAGCTTTTTTTATGTTGGCTTTCATTATCTTTTCCTTTATCTTCTGAAATGGGCCGGGATTGTTGATCCGCAAGTCAAAATGCTCCTGGTAAGGCTAATCCATGCAGTCTATTCTCTCATCACCATCGTATTGGGCTATAAAATCACCCTCAGGATACACAACATTCGTTCTGCAAGACTGGTGGGGCTGCTGCTGGCCATATACTGGCTGATGCCTTTTCTGAGTGTTCGCAACCTGGTGGAGGTGGTTTGTGTACCTCCCATGCTCTATGCAACCTGGCTCATCCTGAAAAATGAAGACAACAAACATAAATTACAGCACTTTTTCTGGGCGGGCTTCTTCCTGGGTCTGGCTTTTTCCATCCGCTACCAGACCCTCATCTTTACCGGGGGTGTCGGACTGGTGCTGCTGATTCAGCAAAAATGGAAAGGCACCTTCCTCACTGCAGCAGGCACCTTGGTATCTATTTTCCTCGTGCAGGGTATCGTCGACTTTTTTATTTGGGGCTACCCCTTTGCGGAATTGCAGGAGTATGTAAGCTACAACCTCGAGAATGCATACGAATACAATGTAATTGCCTGGTACAGTTATTTCCTGCTGATCTTGGGGCTGCTGCTTCCCCCCGTAAGCTTTTTTATCTTCTTCGGATTTTTGCGTCGATGGCGAAAGAACCTTTTGCTGTTCCTTCCTTCTGCACTTTTCCTGATCTTTCATTCGGCCTTTCCCAACAAACAAGAAAGGTTTATCCTGCCAATCATTCCTTTCATCATCATTCTCGGTGTGGTGGGCTGGTTCAGTTTCTATGAAAAATCGCAATTCTGGCAGCAGCACAAAAAAATGCATCTGGCAGCCTGGGCGTTTTTCTGGGTCCTCAACCTCATCATGCTTCCCGTGGTTAGCACCATGTACTCGAAAAAAGCTAGGGCAGAATCCATGACCTATCTTTCAAAATATAAAAACATTGACTTTATCCTTTCTGAAAACTCCAACAAGGACGATACGAAAATGATCCCCAAATTTTACCTGGGCGAATGGGTTAGGGATCACAAGATCACCAAAAAAATACCCATTGAGTGGCATGTCGATAACATGACGCTGAGCGGTGAGGGAGCTGCTTCATTTGTATTGTTTTTTGAAGAAGATAAGATTAAAAGCCGTGTGGAGGAACTAAAAAAAGTGATGCCAGGACTGGTTTTCGAGAAAAGAATTGAGCCCGGTTTTGTTGACAGGGTGATGCACTGGATGAACCCGGTAAATGCCAATAATGTAATATATATTTACAGGAATACTGAAAAAATACCCAACAAAAAACCCTAAGACTTCGATTATGACTGAAGAGCAGGCCAGGCAAAGGATCGAGGAACTCAGCCATGAGCTGGATAAGCACAACCACTTGTATTATGTGCTTTCAAAACCTTCCATATCGGATTATGAATACGATATGCTGATGAAAGAACTGATCCGGCTGGAGAAGCGATATCCCAAATTCCTTAAAGCCACATCACCCAGCCAGCGCGTGGGTGGGGATATAACGAAGGAGTTCGAGACTGTACGTCATAAATATCCCATGTTATCCCTCTCAAATACCTATTCTGAAAAAGAGATAAGGGATTTTGACAAAAGGGTGAGAAAGAGCATCCATGAAGAAATTGAATACGTTTGTGAACTGAAGTTTGATGGGGTGGCTATCAGCCTCACATACGATAAAGGTATTTTACAACGGGCCGTGACCCGTGGTGATGGGCTGCAGGGAGATGATGTTACCACGAATATCAAAACCATCAAAAGCATTCCGTTAAAACTTAACCCGGGTGACTACCCCGATGGGTTTGAAATACGGGGTGAAGTGTATTATCCCCATGAAGGTTTTGCCAGACTAAACCGCCTACGGGAGGAAGCAGGAGACACCCCTTTTGCCAATCCACGCAATGCTGCTTCGGGGACCATTAAAATGCAGGACTCTGCCCTGGTAGCCAAACGGCCTTTGGATTGCTTTCTTTACAATATAGTGTCGGAGGGGCTGAAGAGCAAGAGCCATTACGAGAACCTCCAGCATGCAAAGGAATGGGGATTCCGCACTTCTCCTTTTTTTGCCAAAGTCAGCAAGATCGATGGCATATTCGATTTCATCAATGAATGGGAAATAAGCCGGGTAGAACTGCCTTATGATATCGATGGTGTAGTGATCAAAGTAAACGATCTGTCACAGCAGAAAGAACTGGGCTTTACCGCAAAATCGCCGCGCTGGGCCATTGCATACAAGTTCAAAGCGGAAAAAGCCTCTACCCTGCTTAAGAGCGTTTCCTTTTATGTCGGACGGACCGGAGCTGTTACGCCCGTCGCCAACATGGAGCCGGTATTGCTTGCCGGAACCCTTGTTAAACGGGCCAGCTTGCACAATGCCGACATCATGGACAAGATGGATGTAAGGATAGGAGACACCGTATTCGTAGAAAAAGGCGGCGAGATTATCCCAAAAATCGTGGATGTGGACCTGAACAAAAGACCTGGAGACGCTATAAAACTCGAATTTGTCAAGAATTGTCCGGAATGTGGCGCCTCCCTGGTCAGGAAGGAAGGCGAAGCTGCCCATTATTGTCCCAATGAAACGGGCTGTCCGCCCCAGATAAAAGGGAAGATCGAGCATTTTATCAGCCGAAAAGCCATGGATATCGATAGCTTGGGAGAAGGCAAAATAGAGTTGCTTTATGACAAGGGATTGATCGAAAATGCTGCTGACCTTTATCAGCTAGATTATGAGATGCTAATCGGTTTGGAAAAAGTTTATCCGACAGATGCTGAGAGAAAAGAAAGAAAAGTGAGTTTCCGGGATAAAACCGTAATGAATATTCTCAAAGGCATTGAAGATTCGAAGAAAGGAAGTTTTGAACAACTACTGTTTGGCCTGGGAATACGTTATGTTGGCGAAACCGTAGCAAAAAAGCTGGCTAGGCACTTTGGCAGCATGGAAAACCTCATGAAGGCTTCAGAAGAAGAATTGCTGGCTGTGGATGAAATTGGAGACCGGATTACAGCAGCTCTGAAAGTTTACTTTAGCAACAAAGAACACCAAGAGATGATTTGGAGACTCAAGCAGCATGGATTGCCAATGGAAACGATATCGGAGGAAGAAGAAAAACAGGATTTGCTGCAAGGAAAAAGCTTCGTGATTTCGGGCAGCTTTGAGGATATCTCGCGGAAAGAACTGAAAGAATTGATAGAAAAATACGGCGGCAAAAATCCCGCTTCGATTTCCGGAAATACGGATTATATTATTGCCGGTGAAAATATGGGACCAAGCAAAAGGGAAAAGGCTGAGATGCTTGGTGTGCCCATACTTTCAATTGGGGAATTCCGTGAAATGATTGAAGGAGCATAAGGCAAATCCGTATAAACGTCTGACTGCCTCATATTTAACTAATCTTGCGATATTACAATGCCATAGATAATTACTGATAAAGCGAGAAAAATTTACCATATCAATTTCTAAGCGGGCAAAATATTCCACAATTCTCTCTGATAAACCTATAATTTTCCATCTGGCATCCATTTTGACCAATGAATAATTTCATGAATCGAAATGTTTGAACTATGAAAAAACTAAATAAGTATCTTGTAGCACTGATGATCATTGCCTTGCCAGTAGTTGCCAATGCACAGTACAAATTTGCAATTGGTTTGAGGGCAGGCGGAACATCGGGCCTTACATTTAAATACAACACAACGGATTATGCAGCCTTTGAAGGTATTCACGGTTTCTGGAATGACGGACTGAGTATAACCGGGCTATATGAAAGGCATCCCGCAATGAGAAAACTACCCGGCATGCACTGGTATTACGGCGTTGGCAGACATGTTGCATTTTATGACAACTCCTATCGTGGACATGGCGGACCCGCCTGGTTTGATGAAGACCGGGATGATTTTGATGATGGTGCCATTGGTATAGGTATCGACGGGATCGTTGGACTGGAATATAAAATTCCACCAATACCCATAGCGATCAGCATGGATCTTAAACCATTTCTTGAAATAAACACGGCTGGCGGAACTTTTCTCAGCATAGATCCTGGCCTGGGTATCAAAGTAGCTTTATAAAGAAAAGGATTCGGATGCAATATGGGCATTTTGCCTGCGCCGCATGACATTAAATACAAAAGGGTGTTACCTGGCATTTACTTACCGGTAGCACCCTTTTTAAAAATTATTTCCCATATTATCAGCTAATGGCCGTCTACATCGGCAGCACCACTTACATTCTTACTCAGTGAAGGTTCTCCTTTATAATCCACAGAAGAAGCACCTGAAGCAATGATTTTCAGATCCTCCGAAACTGAGATCTCCACATCTGCAGAGCCACTGCTTTGAATCCTGACCTTTTTCACATGGAGGCCATAAGCTTCAAATTCCGAGGCACCCGAAAAGTCCCCATTGAGTTCATCAGCATGGCCACTAAGTTCTATTTCACTGGCCCCGCTGATATTTACTTCCAGAGTATTCAATTGCATATCCATTTCTATTTCGCTGGCACCGCTGGCTTCCAGACTCAGCTTATCCAACTTGAACGTTCCTGCAGCCTTAATCTCAGCCGCACCACTTATATCAATTCCCCGGAGATCCACAAAGCTAATGTATAGTTTCAGGGATTCGGCATTTTTAAACCCCTTTTCCTGATATATTTTCAGGGTGTTTCCCTGAACCCGGGTCATGATGTATTCCATCAGGTTGGCGTCTGCCTCCACAACACAGGATTCGGAAGAACCCTGACTGAGCATCACTTCAAAAGCCCCACCGACTTCAATGGTTTCGAAGCTACCGATCTGTCGCTCCTCTTTGATTACATTGCCATTGCCCTTAATATTCTGGGCAAAACAACTACTGAGACCGAAGCTGAACAAGAAAACACCCAGCAAACCCGCAATAATATTGATTCCTTTGATTTTCATCTTATTGAGTATTAAAGTTGAACATTCGCATTTTTACATTTGATGATCACCTCCGAATCTGGAGATTGATCACTGCCGATAGTACCGGAATATTTGAATTTCGTATAACCTTCAGTTTCTTTTGATACCTTGGAGTTGCCCGGATAATGGATATTGCCGTATTTTGCTTCCCCTTCGAGCCGGTAGCTGGCATCAGAATCGATGTCGAGGCTGGCATTAGCATATTCTGTTGTCAAATGAATCTTGTTAAAGCTTTTATTGATGCGTTCTACCTCAAGCATACCATAATCCATTTCCACCAGAAGTTCCTTGCTCAACTCTTCAATCTCCACATTGGTAAATTTCGAATCCATCGCAAAAGAAAAGCAGTTATCGATATCCACCTCATCATACTGTGATTCCAGCTCAATGCTTCTGACCTGGTCAATTTCGATCTGGCAGTAAGCGCTCTCCATTTTGAGTACTTCCGCCTTGTCAACTGAAAACTCCGAATAGGCCATCTCGATCTTTGCATTTTTCATCTGATCCACCGAAGCTGAACTGTATTTAATATACAAATTAACATCTTCATTATCCAGGGCAGCAAAATCCATGGAACCATACTTTATGCCTACTTTGGCGGGTCCATTGATCTTTTCGCCATGCAATTCCCCATATTCTACCAGCAGATCTACACTCATTGAGGCAGGCATCATGATGTTCATATTAATCTCAAATTTGCAGTTGTTTTTACAATTTACTTTCTCGAGGTTCACATAGGCTTCCACAATATTTTTGGATCCGGAAAGATCAACTTCGATATCCTTCAGGATCTCTTCTGCCTTTTCTTTGCTTTTGGCTTCAACCTGCATATCCACATGGATAGCCACCTGATTTTTATCCCAGTTCTCGATTTTTACCTCACCATATTTGCTATGCAATTTCAGTATGGCATTCTCATTCACATTGAATTCATTGCTGATGCTTCGGGAAGCTTCTTCGTCCTGGGCAAGCAAATTGGCTGTTCCCAGGTTCATGAATAAAATTCCAATTAAGAGTACAATTACTTTTTTCATAATATTAATTTTTGATTAATTGTTCATTGAATCGATTTTTTCGATTACCTGGTCAAGCACATTGCTCATGAGCCGGTAATTTGTAACCAGGGCCAGGTACACCCGGCTGTCCTGATCATTTTCGCGAAAGTCTTCTTCAAGCTCCTGAGTATTCTTTTCCAGCTGAATGATCTCAGCCCGGGCAAATTCCTTTAATTCAGCACAATCCTCATTATTGCATGCCATATCACTTATCTTTTCCAGCTTCTGTTCCGCCTGATATCCATAATAGTTCTTAATGTTCTCAAGTTCCTCCAGGTAATTGTCCTGGGTCATGACCTGGGAAGCCAGTTCCCTGCTACCATTTACAGACTGATCAGGCAACAAAAAAGAAACAGCAAAAAGCAGCAGGAAAACAGCGGCTGCTTTCCAGGCAATACCAAAGGCAATTTTCCTTTTCTGGTCCTCTTGGCTGTATCCGATCTTTTGATTGAACCTGTCGAAGTGACCGGCCGATGGCTCATTCACATCGAAGGACTCCTTGTTCTTTTTTATTTTTTCTTCCAGAATAGACATGCTTACATATATTTTAATTGGCTGAATGAAACAAGACTGTATTTTTCAATTCCTTCAACAAACGTTTTCTTGCCCTTGAAAAGCGCGTTCGGGAATTCTCATAACTTATTCCAAGAATCTCTGATATCTCTTCATGATCATAGCCTTCGAGGAGAAATAATGAAATGATGACCCTGTAATCATCAGGCAGACCCTCGATCTTCTTCCTGATCTCGCTTACTTTATAGGATAAAATTTCAAGATGGTCTTCCTCCTCGGGGATGGCACTTTCCACTTCCACCTGCTCGATGGGCACATGATCTTTCCGGCTTTTATACACATCAATGGATTTATTAACCACAATTCTCTTCAGCCATGCTCCAAAAGTAGATTGTCCGTCGAACTGCCGGATCTTCCTGAAAGCATCGAGAAAAGCCTCCTGCATCGCATCTTCTGCTTCTGCCGTATCTCCGGTTATTCTCAATGCTGTATTGTACATGGCTTTATAATATAATTTGTATACTTCGTACTGCGCCTTGCGGTCAGCCGATCTGATCTTTTCAACAAGTTCTTCTGTTTTCGATGCCTGATTTTTCCCCAAAGCCTGTTGATTTTTTTCTAAAGACATGACTGAATTTTAAATGTGACACTTTGATCAGGATAAATTTAAGAATTCTATACCTGCATTGTTGAAATAATCATAATAAACTGCAAGAAGCGGAAGCCTACAGACCGGGATATCCGTGATTCACTGATATTAATTCCGCACATCACCGATATAATATTCAGTTATACCTCTATTGTTTGGACTGAAATTTTTGAATTCCTTTGACTGCGATATTCAAACTTAAACAAAATAAACATGAAGAAATTATTTATTGTACTTTTTCTGGCTCTTGCAGCGATTATTTGCCTGCAGGGAACAGCTAACGGTCAGGGCTTCAAAGTCGGATCAGACTTTGTAAGCCGTTATGTTTGGCGCGGAATGGACTTTGCCAACTCACCCTCTATTCAACCCACACTATCGTATACAACAAAATGTGGTTTTGAAATCGGATACTGGGGTGCTTATTCAACCACTGCAGTCAATTACCAGGAAACGGATCTGTACCTTTCTTACACCATCAAAGATGTGATCAGCATCACAGTAACAGATTATTTTTTCCCAATGGGAGATTCACTTTCTATCAACAACCATTACTTTGAATACGGAGAAGACAAAACGGGTCATATCCTTGAAGGAAATCTAACTTTTAACGGGCTGAAGAACTTCCCGGTATACCTTTCACTTAATTACAATTTATATGGTGCCGACAAAGACAATTCATTCTATGGCGAAATAGGCTATAATGGATCGGTAGGTACTTATGAATACAGTGTATTCCTGGGTGTTACACCAGGCAAGGGGATTTATTTGCCTGATGGTTCCGACGAATTTAGTGTGGTCAATGTAGGCCTTACTATAAGCAAGGAGGTCAAAATTACAGATACCTTCTCATTACCGGTCATGGGATCCCTGATTTTCAATCCCCAGGCTGAAAACATTTTCCTGGTATTTGGATTTTCACTGTAAACAAATAAATCACCAAACAAAATAACTTTATTATGGAAGGACATATTGGATTTATGTTAGTAGCCACCAGTCTTGTCATGTTAATGACGCCTGGTCTGGCATTCTTTTACGGCGGCCTGGCCGGAAAGAGAAATATCCTGGGTATTATGATCCAGACATTTGTTTCACTGGGTATTACAACCATACTCTGGTGGGCAATTGGTTATTCATTGAGTTTTAGCGGCACAGGAGGAGTCATTGGAAACTTCGATGCAGCTTTTCTTGCAAACTACTCACTAGAGGAGCTATACAGCACAGCGGATGGGAATATCCCTCCTCTCCTGTTCTTTGCTTATCAGATGATGTTTGCAATTATTACACCTGCCCTCATTACAGGTGCTTTTGTTAATCGTATCACTTTTAAATCATATCTGATATTCTTGGTTTTCTGGCAAATCTTCGTTTATTACCCCTTTGTACACATGGTATGGGGTGGTGGTATTCTCCAGGAATGGGGCGTACTTGACTTTGCCGGTGGTATTGTAGTTCATGCCACGGCCGGTTTTGCTGCCCTTGCTTCGGTCATCTATGTGGGTGCTAGAAGAGACAAAGCTTCACCCCCCAATAGCATACCTCTGGTTGCCATTGGTACGGGTTTGCTATGGTTCGGGTGGTATGGCTTTAACGCAGGAAGCGAATTGCTGGTCGACAGTGTAACTGTTCAGGCTTTTGTGAATACGGATATTGCTGCTTCATTTGCCGCCATTACCTGGCTCATCATTGAGTGGTCGCGCGACAGAAAGCCAAAGTTTGTTGGGTTGCTTACCGGAAGCATCGCCGGACTGGCTACAATTACACCGGCTGCAGGTTTCGTTCCTTTGTGGGCAGCAGCCATCATCGGAATATCCGCAGGTGCAATTTGTTACCTTGCTGTGCAGATGAAAAATAAACTTGGCTGGGATGATGCACTGGATGTTTGGGGTGTCCACGGAATTGGCGGGTTACTCGGTACAATCCTCCTGGGCGTTTTTGCCTCCTCGGCAGTAAATGCCAATGGAGTTGATGGATTGATCTATGGCAACAGTGCATTCTTTGGAAAACAAGTGGTTGCAGTAATTTGTGCATCAGCTTATGCTTTCATCTTTACCTATATCATGCTGGTCGTGATCAACTTCATCACCCGTGTAAAAGTTCCCGAAGAACACGAGGACCTTGGTCTGGATGAGGCCTTGCATGGCGAAAAAGCTTATGACGAGGGAGCTCTGTAAACCCTGACTCAATTGAATCAAGAAAGGGCATAGCGGCCATTTGCCCCATGCCTTTTTTTATTTTCAGACAATGATTAATTTTACTGACTCCAAATTAAGGAAATGAGATATATATCGATCAGGGACAAGCTAATTTTGAATTATGTCGTAATCGGTATTATCAGCATTTCTGTTATTGGAACCTTTAGCTATTACACGGCCAGGAAAGCAATCTTCCAGCGGACTTTTGACCAGCTGAATTCTGTCAGGGTGTTCAAGAAGGAACAGCTGGAGAGTTTTCTAAAAGAACGTGCAAGCAATGCCATTTTCCTGGCATCGGCCGGGAATATTCACAAGATGATGGATTGCATGAATCCTCAGGGTCAGCCAAGCCTGAAGATTATTGAGCCTTATTATGATGAACTTCTCAGCTTTTATCTGCAAAGGGATTATGTGCATAGTATTTATTTCTATTCCTCTTTCGGGGGTGGGTTCCGCTGGTCAAGCCAGTTAAAAAGTTGTCTCGCCGACAGCACCCATGCCCATATTTTCGATTCTGTAATTCGAACACCACCTGTAGGAAGAAACTATCTTTTCGGTGACCTAATGACTGCAAACGGGAAACTGGTTCTGCCGGTATTCGCATTTGCTCGCTGCCAGGATGAAAAAGCTCCGGTGTTGGTTATCCTGAATATCCCAGTGAGTTCAATCAATGATATTATGCTCGACAGTGTTCCACAAAACGGCCTGGGCCAAAGTGGTGAAGCCTACCTGGTAGGACAGAATCAATTGATGCGTAGCAAATCACGATTTCTCCCAAACTCAGTCCTGAATACAGCAGTCAATACTAAGGCAGTGGTAATGGCTTTGCAGGGGATACCCGGAACTTCTATCATTCGGGATTACCGTGGCATAGAGGTTCTGAGTTCTTTTGGAAAGATTGAGTTGCCTGGTATCAAATGGGCCATAATGGCGGAGATTGACAGCCGTGAAGCCCTCAGCAGCATCACTGATATCCGAAACAGCATCCTCATGATCAGCACACTTATCACCTTGCTGCTGTTCATATATGCTTTTGTTGCTTCCACCCGCTTTACCTTACCCATAATAAAACTCAAGGCCGCAACACAAAAGATCGGCCAGGGAGATTTTAACCCAAATCTTGATATCAGATCCAACGATGAAATCGGCGATCTTGTAGATTCTTTCAAGTCAATGCTTTTGCGCTTGAAGGAAATGACTGAAGAGCTGAAGAAAGAACGTTTCAGGAGATTGAGATCTGTGATTGATGGACAGGAACTTGAAAGGCAGCGATTATCCCGTGAACTACATGACGGGCTCGGGCAATTACTGATCGCACTGAAATTGAAGCTTGAAAATACGCATGGATCAGATTTCTGCGAAACAAAGAAAGCCATAAAAGAGGTCAATGAATCTTTCGATATGACCATTGATGAGATCAGGCGAATATCCAATAATCTGATGCCCGCTGTATTGAATGAGTTTGGTATTGTGAATGCTTTGCGTAACCTTGCAGATGAAGTGCAGGATCATTCAGGCATACATGTACTTTTTAACAGCAGGGAAGTCGACATCAAGCTGAATAAAAAACAAAAAACATATATTTACCGAATTGCACAGGAAGCGCTGAACAATGCAGTCAGGCATGCAAAGGCCAGCGAGATCAGTATGTCGATCAGTCAGGGCAATGAATCCCTGATGATCAGAATTAAAGACAACGGAAATGGGTTTAAATACCAAGAAGCTATCACGCATACCGGTAATGGCATACATAATATGCAAGAAAGGGCTTCCATTATGAATGGAAAATTGGAAATACAAACAGATCCAGGATCAGGTACTTTGATCGTAGTAAATGTACCGGTCATATAGAAATCAATGATGGAAACTAAAAAAGTCATGCTGGTTGATGATCATCAAGTTGTGCGCGACGGGATCAGGTCCCTTGTCAACAACATGGAGAATTTTATCGTAATCGGTGAAGCCGGTGATGAAAAGGAACTCTTAACGAGACTAAAACTGGAAGAACCCGATATCCTAATCATGGATATTTCCCTGCCCGGGAAATCAGGCATTGATATTACCCGGGAATTAAAAAAAGTTCATCCCCGCATAAGGGTACTGATTCTGTCGATGTATACAAGCGAAGATTTTATTTTCAATGCCGTCAAAGCCGGAGCGCGAGGTTACCTGCCCAAAAACACCAGTAAAAAAGAACTGAACAATGCATTGATCGAAATATCTCTTGGTGGAGAATATTTTAGTGAGCCCATCAGCAACATAATATTAAAGAGCTATATCAAGCAGGCTCAGGACAGGGATGCTGAAAACGAGGAAGAAAAATCCGAATCGCTCTCTTCCCGGGAAACCGAAGTACTAAAACTTTTTGCAGAAGGAAAGTCCAACAAGGAAATAGCTGATAAGCTATGTATCAGTATCCGAACGGTTGAATCGCACAAAAACCACATCATGCAAAAGCTTCACCTGAAATCTACAGTCGACCTGATCAAATTCGCCATTCGCAAAAAGATCGTAAGCATTTGACAATAAATCAGAAGCGAAGGCTTAAGCCAATTCCGTCTATGCTTGAAGCCAGTTCCAGTCGCCAATGGCTGCCTGATTGCATTTCCAGATTATCATTATAGATTTCAACAGCCCTCTGCATTTTCTTATCGGATGATATGGCCAGTGGAATGCCGATGGCCAGCAGGCCGGCACCAATTCCGGCCATAACCCATTCAGGATCCCCCCCCCCAAGGGCTGTACCAATAGGATAACCAATAAGAAAACCGCCTGCATAACCCAGCACCTGGGCCAGACCGCCATTTGACCGGGCATTCCTGGCCAATGCATAAGCTTCAGGATCAGACCTCATAATATCAGGCACCCTGGCCGGGCGGATCACCCTGCCCTGGTAATAGCAACCTTTCCCCGGCATATCACCTTTGTAGTAGAGCGCTGATTTTTGTTCGGTCTTGTCTGTTTGTTGCTGGGCTATGATACTTCCCGGGAGTAAAACTGCCAGGAGGATCAACATAAAAAAACTTTGTTTCATAGTATTCTGGTTTTTTTGCTAAAATATCAATTCATGACCATATGCCGAACAAAAGAAGAAAGTGGAGAGAAATTTATATGTATTCCAAATTGGAAAAGCTCTCAGGTAAAATCCATACTTTTGCGGATGTGATGAAGAGTAGCAGATGAAGCAGGCAATCCTCATATTTTTATTGGCTTATCTATCCATGATAGCCATTAATGCAAATGCACAGCGTGTCAAACATAACACTGCATTTAAATCCGGTGAAAACATCCGCTTCAGTTTGAGCTACCAATGGGGATTTTTTTGGATCCGTGCCGGGGAGGTTCGTTTTACTGTTGACAGCATGCAGATGGATGGTCTCCCTGTGTATTCGTTGATTTGCAATGGCGGCAGCAAATCTTCCTTTGAATGGCTTTTTGAGGTAAGGGAAGATTTCAGGTCGATGATAAGAGCCGACAACCTCATTCCCCTCGAATTTACACGCAGCTCAAGAGAAATGGGCTTTAAGAAGTACAATCATATTGAATTTGATCATGAAGGAGGCAAGGTAAATACCTGGGTTAATACATCTGCTTACAGATCTTCGGATAAACAATTGAACTTCGAGGCAGGTGTACAGGATGTGATCTCTGCTGCCTATCATTTGCGTAATTATCCATTTGAAGATTGTGAGACAGGTGACAGCCTGAATGTAAAAACCATTATCGATAACCGCTACTACGATTTTATAATCACTTTCAAAGGCCGGGAAATCGCCATAGATGCCCACAGAAATAAATATAACTGCCTGAAATTATCGGCGATGCTCGATGAAGGCACTTTATTCAGCAAAGGAGAAAGCCTGAGCATTTGGATCACAGACGATCATAACCGCATTCCTGTTAAAGCCGAGGCAAGTATCCTTATTGGTAAAGTGAAGGCTTTTCTTGATTCAGCAGAAAACCTGAAGTACCCAATGCAAAATATTAAATAGTGGCAATCCTGTGGAATTAACTTCACAAAAAGATGAAAAATACACATGCCATGAATTCCAGTAAATTGCTCTGTTTATATACGAATACCTGCTAACCTATTGACATATAACAACAAGGAATAAGAAATTTACCACTTTTCTTCTAGTCCCTGATTTGGCATATTCTTTTTAGTAGGCTGTATCAAAAGGGGAGGTTATGCATGTCAAAGATTCTAATACCGGTTGATTTTTCGGCTGCTTCGTGAAACAATATCCAGTATGGCTTGCAACTTGCCAGGGCAACTGGGCAGGATATCGAGATGCTTTATGTGATACAAGTGGATTATCCATCCTATGGCCAGCTTTATCCAATGGATCCAATAACAAATCCTTCTGCTACCGCTGGCATTGCGCCCGTAAACATCAAGAAAAGTGAAGAAAATGCACGCAAAGCTTTTGACAAGTTGTTGAAAGAACTCGAATTCTCTAAACCGGGCGACTTAAAAGTGGATACAATCATACGTTCCGGGCTGTATCCCGATGTAATCAAAGCAGAATCAACCAGAAAGGAAACTGGCCTTGTACTCCTGGGTGGAACAGCCCATGAAGGCAATGGCAGTAGCCTGGGACTTGACGGAATCCATATTGTATTTGAAGGTGCCAGCTGTCCTGTTATGATCCTGTCAGCAAAGGCCAAATTCAAAAAAATCAAGAACATTATATATGCCAGCAACCTTCAGAAAGAGGATATTGAATCTCTAAAAGAACTTTCGGTTTTCGCCTCCAATTTCAAATCACAAATCCTTGCTTTGCATATCAACGAAAACCCTGATTTCAAAGAAAGGATCGAAGAAAAGGGTTTCAATGAGGTCGTTCAGCAGAAAGTAGGATACCCGGGAATTAAGGTTGTTTGCATGTCTTCCGACAAAATTGCCAGAAGCATTACAAACTATGCACACAATACCGATGCCGATTTGATTGCATTGTTGAAAGAAAACAAAGGTTTTTGGAAGAACCTTTTCGGTAAAAGCACCAGCGAACAATTAATGAAAGAAACAGAACTCCCACTGATGATTTTTAACCAGGAAAATAAAGGATAAAATATGATAAATTTCAATAAAAGATTGTTTGAAGAACTTGCAGATTTTCACGAACCTCATTGTGTAAGTATCTTCATTCCGGCCCATAGAGCCGGGCAGGAAGTAAACCAGGGCCACGACCGGAAAGCACTTAAAAATGAACTAAAAAAAGCCAGCAGTCAACTGGAAGCATTTAAGCTTTCTAAGAATGAAATAGAAGCCTATTTGCAGCCTGCGAACGATTTACTGCAGGACCAGGATTTCTGGAACTACCAGTCGGATGGGCTGGTTATATTTATTGGAAAAGATTTTTTCGAATACTTTCAGCTTCCGGTCCATTTTGAGAGTTTTACTTATGTGGCGGATCATTTCTACCTTAAGCCACTTGTACCCTTATTCAATGAGGGAGGTAATTTCTATATACTGGCTCTCAGCCTGCACGAAGTTAAACTCTTTGAAGGCAAACCCTACCAGATCGATGAAATAGTGGTAGACGACCTCCTGCCCGAAAGACTGGAAGAAGCTGTTGGCTTTGATTATAAACAAAAATACCTGCAATTCAGGGAAGGACAAACTGGTACGGATAAGACCATGTTCCATGGTCATGGTGAAGGAAAAGACGAGAAAAAAGAAGAAGTCCTTAAATACTTCAGAGTCGTCAACAAGGGAGTTATGAAAGTACTGCATGACAAAGAAGCTCCACTGGTAATTGCAGCTGTGGATTACCTCATCCCAATTTACCTGGAAGCTAATGAATACAATAATGTGGCAAAGGAACACATCAAAGGAAACCCTGAACATTCAGATGCAGTCTTGCTTTATGAAAAAGCCAGGCACATACTGGAAGCTTATTTTAACAGAAATAAACGGGAAAAAATTGATAGTTATGAACGTGAGTTGAGCAGAAAAAGGGCATCCTTCAAAGAAAAAGAGGTTATCCCTGCAGCAATCAACGGGAGGGTAGACACCTTGTTCATCCGGAACCGATCGAGCTTGTGGGGAGTTTTTGAAAAGAATAGTAACAGCATCATATCCGAAGATGAGAAAAGCCTTCATGCCGCTGATTTACTAAACCTTGCAGCGGTTGAAACCCTGCTAAAAGGCGGAGACGTATATCTGCTGGACAAACATGAAATGCCTGAATCAAGCAGCAAAGCAAATGCAATTCTAAGATTTTAAAGCCATATACATGAAAAATAAACTGGGAAAACTATATCGAAAAACAAGGAACAGAAGGCTCAACAAGCAGATCAGGAAAGAACTCAATGAACCTGAAAGGCAAAACATTATCCGACTTCTTCAGAAAAACGGCAGCATGCATTTCGGAGACCTGGTGATGGCTTCCGAAATGACGCAGGATGAAGTGCTGAACAACCTGATCGATCTGAAACAGGCAGGAGTGGTAAAACAGGAAAAAAACTCAACACGCTTTTCACTTGTCATTGATAATATAGAAAGGATCAATTATGAAAAAATATAAATATGTAATTATCGGAGGCGGCACCACTGCAGGTTATGCAGCTAAAGAATTTGTACAGCATGACCTTAGGAAAAAAGAGCTTTGCATCATTTCTGCTGAACGCATACTGCCCATGGACCGGCCACCACTGTCAAAGGAATTCATTCGCGAAGAAATGTCGATAGATGATATTCTCATCAATGACAAGAAGTTTTATAACGATCATGGTATCGATGTTCTGCTCAATGTTGAGGCAGAATCCGTGAACTTTGAAAAGAAAACCGTTTCCCTGAATAAAGGAAGCAAGATCAAATATAAAAAACTCCTTATCACCACGGGTGCACAACTGCGTTACCTAAGTGTAAACGGACACGGGCTGGATAACATATATTACATCCGAACAGCCAGACACGCCAGGGAGATACGGAAGGCAGCCCAAAAGGCAAGTCAGATACTGGTGATCGGCTCGCAATACATTGGGACTGAAATGGCAGCTTCTCTAAGACAATTGGATAAGGATATCACCATGGTATTCCCTGAAGGCCGGCTGTTATCAAAATTTGCCAGCAAGGAAATTTCAGATTTTCTAATGGAGTACTACCTTAAAAAAGGCATCAAGATCATCAAACATGATGAAGTTGTGCAATTTAATGGCGTCAAGAAAGTGGAAGAAGTTGAACTGCGTTCCGATAAGATCATCACGGCTGATATGGTGGTAGCAGGTATTGGTGTTAGGCCCAATATCAGCCCGGTAAAGAAGTCAAAAATAGCGCTCAACGATGGCATACTCGTTAACGAATACCTCGAAACCAATATCCCCGATGTTTATGCAGCCGGCGATGTGGCTCGTTTTCCCGATAAAATGTTCGACAAAATGCGCCGGGTGGAACACTGGGAGAATGCATTTGAACAGGGAAAACATGCAGCCCGGGTAATGATTGGAAAGAAAGTAGCCTATGATTTCCTGCCGTTCTTCTTCTCAGACATTTTCGACATATCATATGAGTATTACGGCGATAATGAAAAAGCTGATACCGTGTTTAACCGCGGTGACGTTTCATCCGGTGATTTCAGTACCTGGTGGTTTAAAAATGATGTGCCGGTAGCTGCCTTTATTATGAGCAGCCGCCCGGAGGAAGAAAGCAAAAAAGCCAGGAAGTGGATCAGCAACAAAAGCATCTTGGATGCCGAAAAAATTGAAAACGAAGAAATTGAATTGAAAAACTTGATCAAAAATAAAGGATAAGATTATGTATTACAAGGATCTACACAAAACAATCCTGACGCTCTTGCTAATGTTTCCGCTTACTGGAATGCAGGCGCAGAACAGCAATATGGAAATCCATAAGAAGTATGCAGGTGATATTCTTTTCGCAAAAGAAAAGATCAATTTTGAAAACATTGATGATGGCATTCTGAAAGAAAACTTCAAAATGCTTAGCAGCATATATGGCAAGATATTTCTGAAGAAGCCGATGGCAGATTATTACGAAGACTTTAACTGGACATACGATTACAATGATGAAAAGTACAAATACAACTTTTCCACGGTGGTGTATGTTGATGGGAAAGAAAAGATCAAATGGCTTGATGAGCTGTCTTTAATGGCTTTCAACAAATACACCGCTTTCGATATGGTGGTTGCACCTGCTGATAAAGACAAATTTAAGTACAGCATGGAAAGTGCCGACTGGACTGATATCATATCAAATCTGCCAGAAGGGGAACATACAGTTAAAGTTGAAATGAGAGCAGAAAACGTGTCCAAACCCGGAATCATGAAAGATGCCCTGGCGAGTGGCACTTTTCGTATACAGGTGGAAAAATCCAAGCTGGATGAATTCAGGAACAAATTCGGAATCCCTTTGCCAAAAGCGACCATCATCGCACCGGAAGTAGAAGAAGGCGTGCTGGTAGCCAGCAAGAATATGTATGAAGCAATGACACCGGTCAAAGCCATTCTCATAGAGCCTACCGGACAATGGCAGTACAGCCGTGACATGGAAGACAACATTCTGTCAAGAAACTTTTTGGCCGCCGTGGTTTTAAAAAGCTTTGAAGGTGATTGCTTTGTGAAAACCGCCAGGTATTTTCAGGATCACCGCGGGAATTATCAATTTGATGATGTCAGGCTCTCGGAAAAACTGGAAGATTACCTGAATTACCAGGTTCCCTGTGAAAATATAAAGTAAAAGACCTGTGAAAGAAGATCAACATACCTTGTAAAAACTCTTACACAGATTTTTAAACGGGGAAACACACATATCCACAAGCCACTCTTTTACAACACCTTATAACCAGATAATTATTCCCTGTTTAATGGTATTAAGTTTGACCCATTAGAAATAAAGTTGAATCCATAAAAATTTAGTTTATTATGAAAATTGTAAAAGTTATAGAAGTAATCGCAGGATCAGAGAAAAGTTTTGAAGATGCTGTTCAGAATGCACTGGAGCAGGCATCGAAATCAGTAAAAAACATTAAATCAATCTATGTTAAGGAAATGAACTGCAACGTAGAGAACAATTCCATTGTTTCCTACGGTGTAAATGCTAAAATATCATTTGAAGTTGGTGAGTAATCACAAATTATCTCAGATGATTATTTTCGTCCGTGGAGGTTACTGCATTTCACTTTCACGGACTTTTTTAATATCTTTAAGAACATAAAAATCAAGAGCAATGAAATATTATATCAACAGAGAGATCAAGGCCGGTTTTGAAGAGGCCATTGAAAAAGTAACAGAAGAATTGAAAAAAGAAGGTTTTGGCGTTTTAAGTGATATTGATGTGAGCGCCACCTTCAAGAAAAAACTGGATGTGGATTTTCCACGCTACAGAATCCTGGGAGCCTGCAATCCGACCTTTGCATACAAGGCATTGCAAACAGAAGAAAAGATCGGGACCATGCTCCCCTGCAATGTGATCATCCGCGAGCTGGAAAATAATTACGTGGAAGTGGCAGCCGTTGATCCAGTGGCATCCATGCAATCAGTGGATAATGATGCACTCACGCCCATTGCCGATGAAGTCAAAACCAGGCTTACCAAAGTTATTACCCAGCTATAAAAGAAAGCCATTCCTCCGGTCTGCCTGATACAGCCGGAGGAATGACCTTATCAACAAATAATTATTAATTATTTATTACTAATCATTTCCATCCCACCTCATCTCGAGATACTTATTGGTATATCCCATTTTTTCGTAGAGATATTTTGCCGGGTTCTCGGGTTCCACATGCAGTTTCATGTTGCCATCGGCCATCTGGTGAGCTTTGTTCATTAGCTGTTTCCCAAGGCCTTTGCCTCTGAAATCGCGATGAACAGCAATATAAACCAGGATATTCTCAGGGATATACCCCTTCATCCCGGTTTTATTCACTACGACTGCACCGGCAAGCTGCTCATCGATATAACCCATGAGTACATATCCTCCGAAAGAATCCCACTCCTTGAGGGCAAAATCCACACAATTCGTGATGTCTTCTTTCGGATCACCAAACTGGTCGAGGTTTTTATATAAAAAGTTGATCAGTTTTTCTTTCTCTTCTGCCGGAATACCTGTTTCCGGAGTATAGCTTTTAATCTTTAACATATTCTGATTTTGTTATTATTTCATTAATACGATTGCAGCCGGGTCGATTACCTGGAAAGTAAATGCCTCCGAAAAATACAATTGCACTTCATTCCCTGTATGGGCCTCGTAACCAACAGAAATATCCTGTCCGAGCGTGAGTTTAAAGTCTCCTCCTCTTTCCGAAACCACAAGTGCTCCTTTCAGGTTGGGTGCGAGAATCAACTTTCCGCCCAGGATCTCTTCCAGTTGCAGACGCAAAGGATACCCATTTACATAAGCTGAGATCTTTTCCCATTTTTCGATATCCAATACCAGACTATATGTCCCTTCAATGGATGAGGTTTTGAGTTTTGTGACTGCCTCTGTAACTGCATGCAGAATGTTGGCAGGATCCTCAGGAAAAGCGACAACCTCATGTTCTGACTTTCTCATCAGGCCGGAAATACCAGCATTCTTAAGTCCCTTGTATATTGTATTTTCCTCAAAAGCAGCCAGACGTTTGGCTGCCTTTTCAAGAGGTTCCAGATCAATATCTTTTGCACCTCGCTCAACATTATCAAGCTCCCAGAGATCCAGCTTAAAGGAAGTTCTGACCTCAATCAAAGGCTGAACCTCCTGTATTCCATACTGGAGTTCCTTTTTATCCTGGTTGCGTGGTATATTCAGCTTCCCTACAGGCAGTCCGCCTTTGTCGAAGCCAACAGGCCCTTCCACATCGGCAAATTTCCTTATAGAAAGATCCGAATTAAAAACTTCAGCTGCCTGTTCATTAATCTCTTCCCAGGCTGCTTCGGTGATGGGTGCCAGTTGTTTCTTTAAAATGTCCATAAATACTTTCTCCTTTACTTTATTTTTCCTATTCCAAGATCAGATTTTTTTTCCTGATCATCCTCTTCTTCACCTTCCTCCAATTCGGCAATATTACCCTCGTTAAAAAGATATGTCTTCAGGTTTTCGTCCCAGGCGTCCATATTGCGTCTTAACCATTCCAGGGCCATACAGGCATGCTCAATCTCTTCATCCCTGTTGTGGGCAAGGATCTGTTTTAAGCCTTCATCTTTGGCGGCATCAATTCGCTGATTATACCAGTCGATGGCTTCAATTTCTTCCTTTAAACTTACCAGCGCCCTGGTAACATCCCGGGTCTTGTCTGTTAAGTCATTTGTTGGTTCGTGATATTGTGTCATAATAATTGAATTTTTCTATCAAAGTGGAAAAAACCCTGCCAATAAGCCTTTACAGAAAATTATAAGACTTTTTCTTGATCTGCAAGCTTTTAATAAATAGCCTCATCCTATGTGTGTATTTTTATCAACACAAAACGAGTATTTTATACCCAACAATTCCACAGTACCGATAATCATACCATCTTCCTGCTGATGCTGAGTAAATGTTTAGAATTATATATCATCTCTTTCTCTTCGGCGTGATGCAGAATAAAATCCAGCCAGGCTTCCTGAAGCTTTTCGCTCAAATCATGAAAAAGCTCGAAACGCTCACCAAAAACCCCCTCTGCTCCAGCCAGATGCAGTGATTCAAGGCCTGCCTCCCTCAACATGGGTTCTATTTCGGCAGGATTTGAAAAATAAGCGTGTTCAAAGTATTCTGTGGCCTCAACAAAACTGCTATCAGACCCTGATTCCCAAAGACGGGACGCTCCTTCAGGATGCAATATACCTTCCGGTTTGTTTTTAATCCCATAGACCAGGGCTGCAGTGCGGGTCATAAAAGAAGTAAATATCAGTCCACCGGGTTTCAGTTTGGTCGCCGCTTTTTGCAGCAGGGATATGCGATAATCCCGCCTGAGGAGATGATACATGGGTCCCAGAACCAGAATTGCATCCCATTTTCTTTCTTCCCAGCGTTTGCTTTGCATGATATCACTGCGATCAATAAACAATATGTTCTCTTGACCAGCAAATTTTTCTTTCACATGCTGTATGTTAACATCTGAAACATCATTGAGGCCAAGAACATAGCCCTCGTCACTCAGCACCCGGGCATACTGCCCTGTACCACAGGCCGTATCAAACAAGACAGCTCCAGGTGGAAGGTAAAGCCGAATAAAATACATGGTCATTGGCAGCTCAAACACATGATACTGTAAACGCTTGTCTTCTTCCCTGTAATGTCTGTTGTAATACGCTCTTACTTTCTCCATCATACATAAAAAAGTCCCGTTGATAGTATTTCACCGGGACTTTTGATTTTCGGTATTGCGATTAACTATTTTTTATCCAAAAGTTCCTCCAGCTTATCCTGAAAATCCCTGAAATTATCTGAGACTTTAATTTTGAATTCCTCCCAGTTTTCTTCACTGGCGTCACCCCATTCTTCCATATCAGCATTCAATTCAGCAAGTTTTTCTTCAGCTTCATCGTATGATGAACGGATCTCTTCAGGGACTTCTTCCATTTTATCCAGAACTTCCACTTTATAATCTTCCAGTTCTTCTCCCAACTCTTCCAGGCGATTTTCCACCTTTGATTTTGTTTCTTCTTTCTGCTCAAAGGTGCTTTCGCGAATTTCCTGCGCTAGTTCACGGGTTTCCTCTTTTAGCTCCTGCATTTCCTCTTTCACTTCACTGGTTTCTTTCTGTTCTGTTTGTTGATAATTGCAGGCAGAAACAGTAATAATCAAGAAAAGAGCAAAAAAGGTCTTACTGAGACTCAGAAGCCCCCTATTATTTGTTTTCATTTTCATTGTCTTCATACTCATTTTCCGTTTTAAATTTATCCAATTCATTGATTATCTCAGCCTTGGTTTTGCCGAGTTTCTTTTGCAGCCGGCCGATCAATTCATCTTCCTTGCCTTCTGCGTAGGTCAGGTCATCATCAGTCAGGGCTGCATATTTCTTTTTCAGTTTTCCTTTAAGCGTATTCCAGTTTCCTTTTAAATATAGATCACTCATTTTTACAAAGTTTTTATCAGGTTAATAATTTCCTGGCGCTTATTGCCACCAAGTCTCTTTTCAATTCTTCCCACAAAAGCATCTTCTTCTCCCGCCGTGTATTCAAGGTCGCCCTCCGTTAAAGTAGGATAGCGCGCTTTTAGTTTTTCGCGGAGTGAATGAATGCTCTTGCTAAAATCCAGTTTTTCCATAAAATCTCCTTTCTATATAATCCTGTTTGATCGTAAGGTATTTTTAGGAATCCTGACATAAAGTATACTATTGCTCAGGTTGGCGGTAATCAGGCGGGTATTGACATTGGCTGGCAGCTTGAAACTGCGTTCATATACTTTTTTGCTATTCTGCCCGATGATGCGCTTTGCATGAATGGCAATGCGTAAAACATCATCTTTTACATTCATCCTCACATCATCCTGTGTAAAGTCAGGCATCGAAATACTGATGATATAATCCTTTCTATCCTCAGTAATATCAATGGGTCGGTCGCTATATGGATTCCTTCTGACCAATTCTTTTTGATTTAACTCTTTCATATTTACTAAGATTATATAAGATAAGGATGTAAATAACATGCCAAGTATGTTGAGCGTCAAAAGAATTTCATCAAAAGCCTTGTTTGACAAGCTAAATCCGATGGATCAACAAAGTAGAAAATCTCATGCTGTAGAACAATTTTTACGGTAAAACATCCCCACTTTCCACATTCAAGAGGTTCATGAAGAAGCATGCAAAAAGTCATTTAGCTTTTATCTGTATTGATCTGGAATTTATTGATCTTATTGTAGAGGGTTTTACGATCGATTTTCAGAATCTTTGCCGCTTTTGACTTATTGTAATCAGCCTTGTGCAGGGCATCCAGGATTACCTGCTTCTCTGCCTGGTGTGAGGCTTTGCGCAGGTCAGCTTCGTTGGAAGAACTTTGCATATCATCAAAAAAACCGGGAGCTTGATTCAATTCATCCGGAAGGTGATGCTTTTCAATGAGAGGCTTGTCGCAAAGCAAAATAGAACGTTTGACCACATTTTTGAGTTCGCGTAAATTACCCATCCAGACATATTTTTGCAAGGTTTTTTTTACTTCCTCGTCAAAACCTTCAACGGATTTGTCCAGTTCCTCGTTGGCCACCTCGCGGAAAAAATCGGCAAACACGATGATATCGTCCGGCCGCTCCCTTAAGGGGGGTACTTTAATCTTGAACTCATTGATTCTGTGGTAAAGGTCGTCTCTGAAACTGTTCTCTTTCACCATATTCACCAGGGGTTCATTGGTAGCGGCAATGATCCTCACGTCAATGCGAATATCCTTGTTCTCCCCCACCCGGTTCACCGTTCTTTCCTGGAGTACACGTAATAATTTCACCTGTACTTCATAAGGCAGGTTACCAATTTCATCCAGAAACAGAGTACCTCCATGGGCTGCCTCGAAGGAACCCATCTTGTCTTTAATGGCTCCGGTAAAGGAACCCTTCACGTGGCCGAACAATTCGCTGTTGGCAAGTTCATGGGGAATGGCCCCGCAATCCACAGCCACAAAGGGTTTATCCTTGCGTTTGCTGTTAAAGTGTATGGCTTTGGAAACATATTCCTTGCCGGTACCGGTCTCCCCTTCAATCAAAACAGTCATATCTGTGGGTGCTACGATCTTGGCCATTTTCAGAATCTCTTTCATTTGCCGGCTGACCCCGATGATAAACTCCTTTTCAAAACTTTTTCTGTTCTTTGTTTTGCTGCCTCCTTTAAGTGCCTGTTTGATCAGGGAAAGCAATTCCTCAGGGCGGATGGGCTTGGTAACATAGTCAAATGCCCCGGCTTTTATCAGCTTCACAGCGGAGTTTACCTCGGCATAGGCCGTGATAACGATCACCTCCATAGTAGAATTCAGCTTCTTGATGTTTTGCAACATATCCAGACCGTCGCTGTCTGGCAGCCGGTAATCCAACAATACCATATTATAATTGACTTCCTTTAGTTTTTTCAGGCCTTTGTTACCTGTAAATGCCGTATCAACCTGATAGCCTTCTTCCTGCAGGAAGTTCTCAAGCAGGGTACAAATGTATGTATCATCATCAATAACCAGTATCTTTTTCATAAGTGCAGATAATTAATTCAATTCCTTCTTTAACTCCTCAATAATTCTGCTTGAAGCATTGCTGAACTCTTTCACTTTCTCAGGTATTGTGCCATATTTTTTCTTTCGCAAACAGAGGTCTTCAATAATTTCAAGTTGTTTTACAAGTTGATGCATTTTCAGGTGCCTGCATGAAGGGATCATTTTATGGGCCATTTCTCCGATATTCTTCCAATCCTCTTCATGTAGGAAATGCCGCATCATTTTCACATCTGACTGTGTATTGTTGATAAAAGTATTGATCATGGTGTTGAAAAAACCTTTATTCTCGCTGGTTGCAGAAAGTAAATCATCCAGCTTGTATGCATTTCCACTGGCATCCAATTTACCACTATCCTTCGATTGTTTTGCCACATTGTATTTTTCAGTATACTCCTTTGCAACAGATTCATCATACAGGAAGCGCACGATGGTATCAAACAATTCAGACTCTTTAAATGGTTTTAGCAGATAACCATCCATGCCCGAATTCAAAAATTTCTTCAGGTCTTTTTCGATAACATTGGCTGTTACGGCGAGTATATACAGTCGATTTTCATTACTTTTTTGCAATTTCCGTATCCGCTGGCTAGCTTCTATTCCGCTCATACCTGGCATATGAATATCCATCAATATGATATCAAATTCCTTTTTGTTAAATATTTCGAGTGCCCTGAAGCCATCTTCTGCAATTGCGTAATCAATCTTCCATTCGTCGAAGATGGTTTTGGCAAGTAGCCTGTTCAGCTCATCATCATCCACCAGCAGAAATGATCTCCCTTTCAGTACACTTGGATCAACCGTGCTCGGATTCCTGAGTGCCGGCAATTCGGCTTCAGGGATCTTTTTGAAAGGCAGACTCACAGAAAACTCAGATCCTTTTTCCGGTGTGCTTTCTACCTGAATATTTCCATTCTGCATATTCACCAGTTTTTTTGCTATCGTAAGCCCCAGGCCACTTCCGCCAAACCTCTTAGTGATGCCGCCATCAGCCTGGGTAAACTCCTTGAATATGTGTTTTAGCTTTTGGGGGTGAATGCCAATGCCTGTATCGATCACCCTGAATTTAACCCGTACCTCATCTGACTCCTCATCCTCAATTTCTGCGGAATAAGTAACTGAGCCCTCGTTGGTAAACTTGATAGCATTGTTCACAAGGTTGAGCAGTATCTGCTTCAGGCGCACCTGATCACCCTGAACAGGTGCATCCAGGCGCTGGCTTATTAAATGACTCAACTCAACGCCCTTTTTCTCCGCCTTGAAACGCTCGATGTTCTCAATTTCTCTGAACACCTCCTTTATTCTAAAAGCTTTATTTTCAAGGCTCATCTCCCCCGTTTCAATTTGGGACAATGTAATGGTCTCATTTACGATGGACAGCAAGTGTGTTGAAGAGTCCATAATCGCATCCAGAAAAATGCTCTGCTTCGAATCAAGCTCGGTTTTGAGTAGTTGCTCAGCAAAGCCAATCACAGTATTGAGCGGGGTCCTGATCTCATGGCTTACATTTGCCAGGAACTTACTCTTGGCCTCATTTGATCGTTCAGCCTTTCGCTTTGCAGATTCTAGCGCTTCCGCATTAAGTTTGTCTTCGGTAATATTTTCAAATATGAGCATTGATGCCATCACATCTCCCGTTTCCTGCTCTTTAATGGGTACGGCCTGTATATAATAATAGAAATCCCTGATGATCATTTCATGAGAGATGCTTGTACCCTTCAATGATAGCCTTATGAGAGGTTGAAGAGCTTTATTAACTTTGTCACTAAGTATATCAGAGATAAGCCTATCTGAAATTTTGTCGGGATGAAGATTGAGCCTGCGCATTTCAGCTCCCTCCGCTACGATTACCTGCTGACTTGGGGCAATCAGGAATATCATGGCGTTGGGAATGTTCCTGAGCATCTGGAAAAGCAATTCCTGATTCTTGCTAGAGCGAATATTTTCTTCGGCATAATTGCTGACATCCTTTAAAATGGCAATGATATATTTCACCTTTTGCAAGTAGTTAAAAACAGGGATAAGCGACAACTCAACAAAAACCGCCTTTCGTTCCCTGAGATTAACAAATAGTCCGGTATTCATGCTCTCTCCCTGTTGCTTGCAATGTTCCAGCAATCTCTCTAATTGCCCGGAAGAATCACCAGGAAATAATTTAGCAAAACTGGATCCAGCCATAAGACTTTCCTGTCCAAATAAATCCAGAGCAAAAGCATTCCAGTGGGTAAAACAGTAATCCAGATTTAATGCGACTGCACCAAAACCCATTTGATCATATACAGCACCCAGGAATTTAAATTTTTCATCAAAGGGTTCATCAGCGCCGAGCTCAACCCTGACTAAAGCAACAGCTGATTTTATTTGTTTTATATTCTTAGTCATCAGACTTCCATTTCAATATAGTGGAGTATAATCCACAAAATTCTACAAATATGACACCATAATTTAATAATTTTTTCAAGAATTACACTCATTTATTTTATTGTTTACATTTATTCACATTTTTCATGCCTCTGCACGAGAAGCTTAAGTACAATTCAATATATAGAAAGGTTTCTGAGTTATAAAAATTAAAAAGTGGCACAGCATTCGTAACAACATTGATATATTTAATTAGAGGAGTTAAGGAAAGGAATTGTTATGAATAAAATTCTTGTGCCCACAGATTTTACTGAAACTTCAGAGAACGGATTAAGAGTTGCGGTGGAGCTTGCCAGTGAGCTAAGTGCGGAGATTATTCTGTTAAACATTATTTATCCCGTCAAAGGAACTACCTTCACTGCCATGGGTGATATCAACAATATGCCCAGAGGCCAGGCAGACCACTTCATGGCCGAATTGGTGCGAACAAACAAAGCCCGGCTTAACAACCTGATCGGGAAATATAATGAAAAAGGTGTTAAGTTTACCCCTTTGCTCGACTTTGAGGATAGGACACACGGTCTCAACCATTTCGTCAGGGAGCATAATATAGATTTTATTGTTATTGGCACCAAAGGAAGCAAATCCCTGAGTGAATATCTTTTTGGAAGTCATACGGAAAACATCATCAAAGCATCTGATTGCCCGGTTATTTCGGTAAAAGAAGCAGTTGATGATTTCTCACCCGAGAACATTGTTTTTGCTGTGGATATAAATAAAGAGACGTATCATGGTATTGAAGATCTGAAAGACTTTGCTACGGAATTTAACAGCCAGGTGCACTTCCTGTATGTAATGGATGATGGAATTGATAACAATGAAGTAGTTAGCAAATTACAAAACCTTGCCGAATCCTATGAATTTGATCATTATTCAATCAATACGGTAAACAATGGAAATGTGGAAGATACCATTAAAAAGTTTGCCAAACGCAAGGAAGCCGATATGCTAGCCGTGATATCTGAAGGGAAAAAAGGAATCAAAGAGCTCATTTTCGGAAGTGTGACCAATGATATCATCAATCATGTAAGCCAGCCTGTCCTTGTAATGAGCAAAGAGAAATAAACAGCTTTTAAAAAGTTTATATTTGCCTCAAAAGAAGGCACATGCATGAAGATAAATTTGCTGAAGAGAAACAAATAATGCTTCTTTTCCGGGATGCATTGAAAGGTTTCCCCAAAGGAAAGCTTATTAAATCGGAAGCTCCGGATTTTATACTCAGGCAGGCACATAAAAAAAAGACCGGCATTGAGATCACGCGCTTACATCATAAGAATAATGAACGACCGCAGCCTTTTGAAACCGGCTCAAAAGAATACCTCCTGGTGGATGAAGCCAGAAATATTTCTCTTGCAGGATTCAAAAAGCATTTGCTCGTTAAATTCATTTTCAATGAAACGAGTTTTGATATAACTGATATTAAGCTTTATGCAAGTTTCCTGGGGCTTTACCTGGGCAAATTGCTCGAAAAGCAAAGCCTGAAACATTCCTGGGTAATCAATGCCAATGACAAACTACCGGCTTTCCTGGATGCCATCACAATTGCCTTTCATCCTGAGTTCAGAAAATCTTCCTGGAGCCCTGCAAAGAATTTCCTGCTATATGAACTCAAACGCGAAATCATAGAGGACAGTCTTATACGGAAGGAAGAAAAGTTGAGCCGTTACCGCAGACGGGATTTTGACCGGTACTGGCTAATTTTAAACACCCTTCAATTCAGATCTTCAAAAAATCATAACATAAGCAACAAGCTTGAGAAATGGAAATTCAAAAGCAGTGTCAACCGTGTCTTCCTGTTTGAATTACTGAACAATAAGGTTCATGAATTAAACCTTGGCCTTAAATTATAACTACAACCTACCCTGCTTACTCATACCTGATCGCATCCACAGGATTTGTACGGGAAGCTTTTACCGATTGATAGACTACAGTAAGGACTGCCTGAATATATGCGAGCCCTCCGGCAAGTAGAAAGAACCACCAATAATCCAGGATTTGAATGTGGTATTCAAAGCGCTGCAGCCAGTTTGTCATGAAATAAAATGCCAGCGGCCAGGCAATGATATTGGCCAGCAAAGCCCAGCGGGTGGTACTGCTTAAGAGGAGGAAGATGATCTTTTTTGTAGTGGCTCCAAGCGTTTTTCTAATGCCAATCTCACGGGTACGCTTCTGCATGATCAATGCAGTGAGGGCAAATATGCCCAGCACCGAAATCAGGATAGCCAGAACAGCGGCATAGGTAAACATGCGAAAACTCCTGTTCTCTGCATCGTACAAATTTTCTAATGCATCATCAATAAAGAAAAAATCAGTTTCATATGCCGGTTCGAAAGCATGGATCTTTTCAATGATCTTTTTCAGGGTAGCCCCTATGTCACCGGGAGCAACCCTGACTGACATATAGTTAAAATAATTACTGGTCATTTTCAGCACAACAGGTTCTACAGGGGAATGCAGGGATTTCACATGATAATTTTTGAGCAAGCCTATGATGCGCCCCCTGTTATCCATTTCATAGAGATTCTTACCCACAGGATCCTCCAGGCCAAGTTTTTCTGCAGCAACCTCATTGATGATGAATTTGCCTGTATCCAGGCTGTATTCCCTGGAGAAACCTCTGCCGTCAAGCAGTTCCAGTTGATAAGTCTTAATATAATCATGCTGAACCCGGTTGATGTTCATCAATACCGAATTATCCGGGCTGTCGCCTTCCTTATAGATCATATTGTTACTTGTGCGTTCTTTTCCGGGGACAAGGTTGGATGCTGTAACACTGATCACCTCAGGGATTTCCTCCAATTCATTTTTCAGGGATTCATAAGAGTTCCTTAGCTTTTCAGGAAAATTCTTGTACACCACAACATTCTCTTTTTCGAAACCAAGTTCTTTGTTCTTTACAAAATTCATCTGCGCATAAATCAGCAACAAGACCACAATCATGAATACGGAAATGGAGAATTGAAAAACAACCAGTATTTTTCGAAGGTTATACTTTTTTCCAGCCGAAATACCACTGCCTTTTATGGCTTCGATTGGCTGAATACCCGAAAGGTAAAAGGCAGGATACATCCCTGATATGATTCCCACCAGGATGACAAATGCCACGATAAATACCAGGAAAAACCCGTTCTGCCACCAGATCAATGGGATATGACTATTCATCAGCATGCTGAACGGATCAGCCATCAATTCCACCCACACTAAAGAAAGTACAAATGACAGCAAGGCTACTACCACTGATTCAAAAATAAATTGTCGTGCAAGGAGTTTGCGATGAGCGCCTACAACTTTTCGGATGCCGATCTCACGGGCTCTTTTTTCATAAAGTACGGTTGACAGGTTAATAAAATTGATCACAGCGATCAGGATCACAAAAACGGCAAGTGCAGAAAAAAGATAAATATTCGAAATGCTGTTTGTTTTTGCATATTCCTAGGTAAACCCCGATTTCAGATGAATGTCATCCAGGGGCTGAAGCCAGGAATCCAGCTCAAATGAATAGTCCCCGAAAAGTTCACTCGCCATGCTGCGGGTGAGGGAGTCGATTCTGTGGGCAATGCATCCAGGATGGGCATTTTTAGCCAGCAATACATAAGTTGGAAAACTCACCCCGTCTCTTGTGGTGATATCATAATCAGGATTGCAAATTGTGGAAAAGGAGGCAATCATATCGAAGCGGAAATGGGTATTCACTGGAAGGTCCTGCATCACACCGGTAACGGTAAAATGATTTCCATCCATCACCAGTGTTTTCATGTATGGGTCTTCCTCACCAAAGATTTTCCGTGCTACGCTTTCGGTGAGAACCACACTGTTGGGATCATCCAAAATCTTATTGCGTATTCCGCTAACAAGCCTGTAATCAAATATTTGAAAGAAAGAGGAATCGGCGTAAATGCCGATGTTGTCGGTAAACTTCCGCCCGTCTTTCATTTTAATTTCCCATCCGCCAAAAGAGTACAACCGGACAGATTCTTCTATTCCGGCGATCTGCCTGTGGGACTCTGTACTCAGATTTCCAATAGTAAATGGTGCAGATATCTCCCGGCCTCCAGACTGGGTTTTAACTACAACCCGGTAAATCCGGTCTTCCTTTCCGTGAAACTGATCAAAACTCAATTCATGGATCACATAATTCAGGATCATAAAACAAACTGCCATTCCAACCGACAATCCAAAAAGATTAATCAGGGTAAAACCCGAATATCTCTTCAAAAAGCGCAGGGTAACTTTCAGAGAGTGTAACATAGATCTAATGTTTTCTGCTAGGACGTTGATGCTGGCAATAAGTTACGTGTTGAATAAGGAAAAATAACTAAAACAAAGACTTTCATCCCATTATTTAGAATAATAATGAAGCTTTTTTAAAACTAATTCCTTGTAATTTCTACCGAGAGGAAGTTTCTCTTTTCCAACCCCAATGGCCTGAGGTGAGATTGAGCAAATTTTTGATATGGAAACAATAAAAGATTTATGTATCCTTATAAAGCTTGTTTCCGGAAGTTCCTGCTCAAAGCGGCCAATTTGATGCTTTATGAGATGCTCATCGCTTTCGGTATGGACTTTTACATAATCTTTCAGGCTTTCAATAAATACGATCTCATCAATGGGAAGCTTTATCTTGGTTCTGCCTTTTTTAATAAAAATGTGATCAAGCATCTGAACATCACCGTCAAAAACCGCATGATTCTCTGCCCTTTGCTCATCAGACCTTTTATAAAACTTATTGATGGATTTAAAAAATCTTTCAAAAGAGATGGGTTTCAGAAGGTAATCCAACACATCCAGATCAAAAGCTTCTATAGCATAATTGCGATAAGCAGTTGTGAAAATAACTTTTGGAGGATCAGACAAATTTTTCAAAAAATCTATGCCAGTGAGCTCCGGCATTTGTATATCCAGAAATAACAAATCAACATCCTGTTTATGCAATACTTCAAATGCCTCCATGGCATTGCTGCATTTGGCAATCAAATCAACATCATTGATCCTTTCAATGTGCGACTCAATCACCCGGAGTGCCAAAGGCTCATCATCTACAGCAATGCATTTGATACTCATACATTTAAAATTTTTGCATTTTGTTCAGTTCGATCTTTAGATAAATACCAAAAAGCTCTTTTTTACTTCTGACCTCTAAGGCATAATTTTCACCATAAATCAACTCAAGCCTGCGCCTTACATTTTGCAAACCAATCCCCTCTGTATATCTGGCCTCATCCACTTGTTCTTTAGTGGGTTTGTTGTTTTCAACCATAAAGTTAAGGAATTCCTCGTCAACATTGAGTCTTATCCTGATCCAGGGGCTCTCGGCCTTTTTGCTGAGCCCATGTTTAAAAGCATTCTCAACAAAAGGAAGCAAGAGCAAAGGAGGGATAAATTTGCTACCTACATCGCCTGTAGTAGCAAAATCACAATTCAATTCATTGTGATACCTGATCTTTTCGAGATCCAGATAATCCTTAAGTAGCTGAACTTCCTTATCAAGTGCCACATAATCAGCATTGCACTCATAGAGCATATAGCTTAACAAATCCGATAGTTTTACAACCACTTCAGGTGCTTTTTCTGAGCGGTCAAGGGTAAGCGCATATAAATTGTTTAAGGTATTAAACAAAAAATGAGGATGTATTTGTGATTTCAGAAATTTCAATTCCGATTCCATTTTCTGCTTTTGCAGCTCCTTGTTTTGCATCTGGTTATAATACCAGTATTCAAACATTTTGACAGACGCAAAAATGAATGTCATTACATAAATATTGAAAAATGTAAGCAGGGGGTTAAACCTGAAGAAGCGAAACACTTCGGTATACTCCGGGTAAATAAGAGGATAGGTTAAATAACCCAAAACTGCTCTTTGTGATAAGGATAGTACGGCAGCGGAAATAAAAAAACACAGGACAAAACCGCTGAACCTTCTTTTGAGTAAATATTTTGGAATTAAAAAATAAACTGTAAAATATGCGGCAACAGCATCAATCCATGCTGTCATAAGATACTGAGGAATGGACCTGGATAAGCTTACTGATTCATAAAAAAATGCATAGATGGCCGCAAAAGCAAGTGTATAGACAATCCAGATGAAAAGATGCACCATCCACCTGTAAAGCTTGTAGTTCTTCCACCCAGTCAGGTAGCCGAAATTAATATCACTATATGCTGAATTACTCATTTCCAGGATCAAAAATAGGCTAAAGAAATAAAATAGGGATTTTTAAATCATCAATTTTCATTTAACACACACAAACAGCATCAAAATGTATACAAACAGCATTGGTATTAAAAAAACATACACAGAAGTGTAAAAAATTGTCGAATATGCTTAAAACTTCTCTTTACAGCTCCTTGAGCTTAGTTTCGTTGAAATAAAACTTTGCATCAATGAAAAATAATCAGACATTTACATTTAAAAGCTTATTCATTTTGTTAATCATCAGCTTCTCAATTCACACGACTAATGGCCAGAATGATTTCAAAAAGTACGAAGTAACATCCAACTTTACCAACGGCTTCGACATATTTATCAGCGATATCAACCAGGATGGAAATCCGGATATTGCAGCTATAGGCAAAGGGAGTGGTGGTGAAGTGGCATGGTTTGAGAATGATGGCTTTCAAAATTTCACAAAACATCAGATAAAAAACAATTTTGCCGGGGGTCGCTCCGTGAGGGCAGTGGACCTGGACCAGGATGGTGAAGTAGACATTGTTGCCTCCGCTGTGGATTCCAACACCATAGCCTGGTGGAAGAATGATGGCGAAGAAAACTGGACTGAATTCATTATTGATGATGATTTTACCGGGGCACATACCGTGGAAGTCAAAGATGTTAATGAGGACGGATTTCTGGATGTACTCTGCTGTGGCTTTGACCTGGATAATGTGTGCGGCGAAATTGCCTGGTGGGAAAACGATGGAAGTGAAAATTTCACCAAGCATCTGGTCTCTGACAGATTCATTCGATCCTGTTTTGTTTATGGCGAAGATATGGATGGGGACACAGATGTGGATATCATTGCATGCGGTGAGACAAATGATGAAATTCTGTGGTGGGAAAATGATGGAAGCGAGAATTTTACAGAACACATGATCGATGACAACATGGATGCCATACACACCATCCTTGCCCGCGATGTAGATTCTGATGGTGACATGGATATTACGGCAGCAGCCTGCCTGAGCAGTAAAATGGCATGGTATGAAAACAAAGGATACAATGATTTTGAAAAACACAACCTGCAGCCAATGCCCGGGGCACTCTGGCTTGACGCCTGTGACCTTGATATGGATGGGGATTTGGATATGTTTGGCTGTGGCATGGGCTTTAACAAACTGGTGATTTATTACAATGATGGTGATAACAATTTCAGCCCTTCGTTTATCGATGAAACATTCACATCCGGCTTCTGTGTAAGATCAGCAGATATGGATAATGATACAGATCCTGATCTTGTTGCCATCGGCTATTCATCAAGTGATATCGCATGGTTTGGCAACCAGGCAATCAATCCTGATTACCTGATTAAACCTGAAAGCGTAGCTTTTGATTTCGAAAGACAACGATATCTGGTTTCAAGCTTTGGCTTTAACACCATTGTTGCAATTGATAAAAGCACGCACCTGCAAAGTCTTTTTATTGAAGACATACCATCGCCAATGGGAAATTGCATACATGACGGCGTGTTATATGTTTCCACCAATACTACATTGAAAGCTTACGACCTTGAAACGGGAAATGAAACCATGTCGATCCATATCCCGTGCCAGCAACATCTGGACGGTATGACCACCGACAATGAGGGAAATTTGTATGTCATTGACACAGGTGGAGAGATCTACAAAATTAATCTGGCGACCCAGGGGTTTACATCAATTGTTTCATCAGGTCTGGTGCAGGGATTACAGGATTGCATTTTTGATGAAATAAACAACAGATTGCTCACGATAAGCTACAGCCCCGGGGCTCCCATACAGGCAATTGACCTTGAGACTTATGAGGTGAGCACAGCCACAACAACGCCATTTGGATATTATGATGGCATCAGCATCGATCCGGAAGGAAATGTTTACCTCGCTTCTCACATGTCACCCGGCAGAGTCATCAAATATTTTTCTGATATGAGCAATTTCGAGGTCCTGGCTACCGGAAACGATGATCCTGCAGGACTGGATTACAACGCACATGACAAAATGCTTGTTGTACCAAATTTTGGAGGAAATTCACTTTCTTTTATCGATCTGAATCCCATTGGCATGCTGGAAATGGATATGGGAAAAAGCCATCTTAAGATCTATCCAAACCCAAACCAGGGAAAATTCTGGGTGGGCTTCAACAAGCATTCACAAAATGATTTTGAAACAAGGATATTTTCAACAGATGGAAAGCTGATCTATCAGAAGAAGCAACAAATTGGTGACAAAGAAATTGACCTTTACGGCCTTCCTTTGGGTGTCTATATTCTGGCCATCTCACAGGATGACGGGAGCATTTTAAGCCAGAAGCTCATTATAGAATAAGAATCTCTCACTTTCTCAAAATTAACAAAAGGATTCGGGTATACATTCCCGGGTCCTTTTCTTTTTTTGTATGCTTGCAGATTGGTAGGTATTAATGTAAATTGCATGCTACTATTTAAAAAATGAATCATCATATGAAATCTAAACTCGGACCTCAAAGGATTATGTTCCCCTTGCCAACCGTCCTGGTTGTGACGGGAAATATGGAAAAAGCAAACATTGTGACCATTGCATGGATCAGCATGCTGACAGGCAGTCCACCAACACTGGGTATTTCGGTTGGATCAAGGGGCCACTCGGCTGAGCTGATCAAGAAGAACAAGGATTTTTCGGTTAATCTGGCATCAAGCAATATCATGACCGAAGCGGACTTTTGCGGCATCACCTCCGGGACGGATACAGATAAGTTTTCTGAGAGCGGCCTGAGCAAGATGCCTTCGGAACTGATATCCTCTCCAATCATCAAAGAGTGCCCGATAAACATCGAATGCAGCTTGAAGGATATCCAAATGAACGGGAAAACCTACCAGTTCGTCGGTGAAATCCTGCAAACCCATGTAGACGAAGACAAGCTTGGAAGTGACCGGGAACCGGGCTCACTGGATATCATGGCAGTGGATCCCCTCATCTATTATTCCGGGGTGCGGGAATACTGGAGGCTGGGCGAAAAAGTGGGGGATGCTTACCAGATTGGCAAGAAACTGAAAAAGTAAGTAATGAATGAGCCGGATTAGAGGTCTGAACAAAACATTCATTCATACTTAACCACCTCCGCCGGATTGGTATTGGCAGCTTTAAAGGCCTGGTAACCCACAGTTAATATGGCAAACAGGAGTGCCGACAAACCGGATATGATAAAGATCCACCAGGACAATCCCGCCCTGAAGGCGAAATTCTCCATCCACCCGTCCATGGCAAACCAGGCAACTGGCCAGGCCAGGATATTGGCCAACAGGACCCGTTTTGAAAAATCCCAGGTAAGCAGGCGGATGATGGCTGATTCAGTAGAACCAAAAACTTTTCGTATCCCTATCTCCTTTGTACGTTGCTCAACCAGGAACGATGCCAGACCAAACAGCCCCAGGCATGCGATCAGTATGGCCAGTACCGAAAAATAAACAAACAGCTTTCCAAATCTTTTTTCCTGCTCATAAACACTGTCGAGCGTGCGATCGAGAAAATGAAAAGAAATTGCCTCTGAAGGTAAAATAGACTTCCACACACTTTCAATTTGTTTGATATGTTCGCGATGATCACCCCTATCCATGCTGATCATGATATAATCAAAGCCATCAAAAGGTTTGTTGGTAATAACAAGTGGATAAACCGGATGATGCAAAGGCTGAAAATGAAAATCCTCAACCACTCCGATTACCTTGTGTTTGCCGTTTCTGGTAATGATCTTACCAATCGGATCCTCCCAGCCCAGTTTCTCAGCCAATGCCCTGTTAATAAGATAGGCATCATCATCCAGTATGGAGTTCTCAGAGAATCCCTCCCCGCGCCAAATCTTAATATCAAGGGTTTTCAGTAATTCCTCATCCACATCCAGAACAAAAAACATCATCGACTCGTCATGTCCTTCGGGAACATATCCATTCCGCATCAAACCCCTGCCAGGCACTGCAGATGAGGCCCCGGCCGATTTTACGAATGCCATATTCCTGAGCTCATTTTTAAGCAAATCCGCCTTTTCGCGTGCATCCTTACTCTGCAATTCCAGATAAACGATATTCTCTTTAATAAATCCCAGCTCCCGGGTTTTCATATAATGGATCTGCCGGAAGATCACAATGGTGCATACGATCAGCCCAATTGTTATTGTAAACTGAAAAACCACCAGTATATCCCTGAACATTGTCTTTCCCTTGCTCGAAACAAAACCACCTTTAAGCACTCTCACCGGCTTGAATGAAGAAAGATAAAAGGCAGGGTAGCTACCACTGACAAAGCCAACCAGAATGATGAGTACAAAGATCCCGGCCAGCAGCATGGAGTTTGAAGGATCATACAGGCTCAGTTCACGACCGATCAGTTCATTGAATACTGGCTGAACCAGTTCGACCAGGATGAGTGCTAATATCATGGCAAACAAACTCAGCAAGGTGGATTCAGCCAGGAATTGCCTGCGTAGTTTTCCTTCGGTTGCCCCAATCACTTTGCGTACGCCAACTTCACGCGCCCTTTTTGAGGAACGTGCAGTTGAAAGGTTCATAAAATTGATACAGGCAATCAACAAGACAAACAGGGCTATCGCGGAAAATATGTAAATATTCGTCATGTTTCCAGTGGTATCCAAAGCAGCCATGGCCCTGGAGAACAGGTGAACATTCTCCAGGGGTTCAAACATCATCACCAGGTTGGCCCCTGCCTGATTATATTTATAGTTGATGTGTTTTTGCATGAACGTCTCAAGGGGTTTCTCCAGAAGCGAAGGATCGAAACCAGGGATAAACTCCACATAGGTGTAATAGCCATGGCCTCCATCCCAGTCGAGATAAATATTTTCATACTCATAGAGTGTTGAGAAGGATATCAAGGCATCGAACTGCAGGTGGGAGTTTGGCGGCACTTTTTCAAGTATGCCCGTTACTTTCATGGTGTACTGGTTGTTGTACCGGATAAACTTTCCCATGGGATCTTCATCCTTAAAGATCTTATGTGCCTCATTGGGTGTGAGTACAATGGAAAAAGGCTCTTTCAAAGCAGTTTCAGGATTTCCCCGTATCAGATCAAAACTGAACATCCTGAAAACATTCGAGTCGGCATATTGGACCTGATCAATTTCATAGTTTTTGTCTTCATAACGGATACCGGCATCACTGCCCATTGTAAACCGAACCATATCGACGATTTCCGGAAATTCTTCTTCAAGGGAAACACCCATGGCTGCAGTCCCGACAGCAAAAAGACTTTCCCCGTCTTTGTGCTGATGAAGCACATTCATCCTGTATATCTGATCAGACTTTTCGTGAAATGTATCAAAATTCAGTTCATTAAAAACATACAGCATAATGAGTATGCTGGCCGTGAGTCCCACTGCAAGACCAATCAGATTGATCAGTGAATACATTGGATTGCGGGAGAAACTCCTGAGGGCGGTTATAAAATAATTTTTGATCATATTCATCAGATTTTATCCAGTCTATCCAAGCCCTGTACCATTATTTATATACACCTGTCCCAGTGTATCTTAAGAATATACCAACCCTTACATCACCTCCGCGTGTGTTTCAAATTGAAACATTTTTTTGTTTCATATTGAACCATTGATTAACTTCGGTTTATCAAAAGTAAAACAGTTCTATTTGTCATCAGCAAAAACTCATAGAAAAATCACAAATGTCAAAACACAAAGCACAAATACTGATCATTGACGATGACCCTGATATTTTGCAGACCAGTTACATGGTGCTGAAAAAACATTTCACGGAAATTGCCACGAATCACGATCCAGGACAACTTGATGAATTGTTGAAGGAGAAAGACTATGATGTGATCCTGCTTGACATGAATTTCAAAGCAGGTGTTACAAGCGGCAAAGAAGGCATCGACTGGCTGAAAAGGATCAAAAAAACCAGTCCCGGAACACAGGTGGTGATGATCACTGCCTATGGCGACATTAGCCTTGCAGTTAAAGCCATGAAAGAAGGTGCCACAGATTTCGAGGTAAAACCCTGGGACAACAAAAAACTGCTTGCAACCACAATGTCGGCCTATAAATTGAGCCAGTCGCAGAAGGAGATCGAAAAGTACAGAAATCGAGAAAGTATTCTGGGAGGAGACCTTGATAAGGCATTTTCAGAAATAATCGGAGTTTCTGCAGCCATGCAGGAAGTTTATAATATCACCAAAAAGGTGAGTGCTACCGATGCCAATATTTTGATATTGGGAGAGAACGGAACAGGCAAAGAACTCCTGGCAAGAGAGATCCACAGGAAGTCAGCACGTGCAGGGCAGATATTTATTGGTGTAGACCTGGGGGCCCTGCCCGAAAGCCTTTTTGAGGCTGAATTGTTTGGTCATACAAAAGGGGCTTTTACAGATGCCCGGCAGGAAAAAGCAGGACGTTTTGAAGCGGCATCGGGAGGCACACTCTTCCTGGATGAGATCGCTAACCTGTCTTTTGCCATGCAGGCAAAGCTCCTGTCAGCATTGCAGAACAGGACAATCTACAAACTCGGGTCCAACAAAGCTGTGAAGGTGGATGTGCGCCTGATCTCAGCCACCAATATGCCCCTGCATGAAATGATCAGTGAACGGCGCTTCAGAGAAGACCTCTTGTACCGCATAAATACCGTCGAGATCAGGCTGCCTCCCCTGAGGGAAAGAGCAGGTGACATACCCTTGCTGGCCAGTCACTTCCTGAAGCTTTATGCAGGTAAATACAACAAAGCTGTGGAAGGGATCAGCAAAGAAGCGCTAAAAAGGCTTGAATCCTACTCCTGGCCGGGAAATATAAGAGAATTACAACACAGCATCGAAAGGGCGGTCATCATGACTGAGAATAAAAAACTGGAGGCTTACGAACTTTTGCTTACTACAGAAGAAAAAACGGATACATCCAACGGCACCCTGAACATAGAAACACTTGAGAAAGAAGCCATCAAAAAGGCCCTGTTCAAACATACCGGAAATTTAAGCAATGCAGCCAAAGAACTGGGGCTGGGAAGAACCACCCTGTACCGAAAAATGGAAAAATATGATATTTAAGAATTTTAAGATCCAGGTGATCATGCGGTCAGTGTTAATCGCCCTGGCGCTCTTCGGGCTCGTGTATGCGATTTACCAGGAAAAATGGTATGTTACTTCCGCCAGCCTTTTCATTCTTTCTGTTTTGCTTGTTGCAAATCTGATACATTATGTAGAAAAAACCAGGCGGGATATCAGTAATTTTCTTTTTTCGGTAAACCTGCGGGATTTTACATCTTTTGCTGATATGAAAACCAATACCAAAAACAAAAACAAGGATCTGAACGAGGCCTTCAGATTTATCGCCAGTGAGTTTCAGTATGTAAGAATAGAAAAGGAACTGCATTACCAGTATCTGCAAACGGTGATCGGGCATGTGGATACAGCCTTGCTATGCTTTGATAAAAATGGAAAGGTTGCGCTCATCAATGAAGCTGCCAGGAATCTTTTCAAAATGCAATCTATCCAGTCTCTTGATTTCCTGAAGCGAAATCAAGCGGAGATTGCTTATCTGCTTGAAAAGATCAATACCGGCGAGCAGAAACTCTTAAAAATCCGCATGCAGGGAGAGCTCTTGCATGTTTCGGTGCGGGCTACCGAATTCAGGCTTCAGGATAAATATTATAAACTGCTTGCTTTGCAGGATATTAGAAATGAACTGGAAAGCAAGGAGCTTGAGTCGTGGCAAAAGCTGATCCGGGTATTAACCCATGAAATTATGAATTCGGTCACCCCCATTACCTCACTCAGCCAGGCCGTCAAGGAAAGCCTCGAAGATGATTGTGGCAGGAGCCTGAGCCTTTCGGAGATCGGGAAAGAGGACCTTGAGGATATACATCACAGCATCCTGACCATCGAAAACAGAAGCAAAGGCTTGCTACGTTTCGTGGAAACATACAAAAACCTGACAAAACTTCCCAAACCCGAATTTGAAAAAATACGCCTCGATGACCTGCTCAACCATGTTAATTCCCTCATGCAAACCGAACTGGAGAAAGCAGGCATTGATCTTCAAATACAAAGCAATGAAGATGGTGCAGTGATCTATGCGGACCATGATATGATTGTCAGGGTACTGATCAACCTCATCACCAATGCAAAGGAAGCACTCATCAACCGTAAAGACGCTGTGATACAGATCCACTGTCAGCGGGATCAGCAGAACCGCATGAATATCTCCATCAAAGACAATGGAAAAGGTATGGATGCATCCACGCTCGAAAACATTTTCATTCCTTTCTTTACAACCAAAGAAAAGGGCTCAGGAATCGGATTGAGTTTGTGCCGGCAGATCATGCATTTGCATAAAGGCAGCATAACGGCAGAATCGCAGGAAAACCAGGGTACCACTCTCTTATTGAAACTATAAGCACGGCCATAATGTGTCAGGGGTACAATATAAACCATTCGGGATCAATAAACTTGCTGATCTTATCACCATATGAGGTGATGTTTTTGTCAGCATGCACCTGGAAAGAAGTTTTCTCTCCGTAAACCCTGGAAATAATAATGGCTGATTTCCTGCCTTCATGATCAACATGGGTAATGCCTGCCAGCTCCTCTCCTTTTTCAATATCCAGGCTTTCCTGGCAAACAGGACAGAAAAAATTCACTACATCTCCTGCTTTAACCTCCAGGGAATCACTTTTGTGGCCGCTGTAATTTCCAATTTCCTCATGCAGGAATACAAGTCCTTTATTGTCGATGTCTTTCAGGTTTCTTGCAGCAAGGATCACGTTTCCTTTAACATTCAAAACGGCCTTGCAAAAAGGGCAAAGATATTTTGCTTTCATCATCTTGATTTTTTAATAAATTTACAAAAAAACGTCTAAAAATCAAAATCTGAAAGTGGAATTTAATCACCCGGAGAACACCAGGATGCCGGTGTTATTGATTTAATATAATGTAACGAAAGCGACTCCTTCGTAAAAGAAAATTACGGTCCGTTACTCAGGTTCTGAGCTGTGTTGCATTTTCATCTGGCGTATCCAGTGCCTCTTCCTTCGCATTGTATTGCGGATAAAACCTGAAATCCCGGACCCGTCCATGGGTTTTCCTTTTATCAGGGAATTTCAGATCATAATAAATATCGACATAATATGAGAGGATGTCTTTCAATTCTTTGCGATGCACCAGATGCTGAATTTTCTCCGTTTCATAAAGTTTATCAGTACAAACAATATCCCGGTCAACTTCAAAGCCTGCGCCCATCACCACCCTTGGTCCGGCAAATTCAACCAGGGCACCTTTTTCCCCGATCATGATATCACCCTGTGTTACATAACTGGCATAAGCACCTCCTGTGGTCGGGCCCGAAATGACCGATAGATAAAGTACGCCTTCTTTTTTCAGGTCGTGAATTGCCATATTCATTTTGGCCATCTGGGCAAGTGCCATGGGACCTTCATTCATGCGGGCTCCCCCTGAAGAATTTACTGATATCAGCGGATAATTCTTTTTAACAGCGTATTCTATCGCCCGGCGGAACTTTTCACCAAACACAGCTCCGAATGAACCGCCGATAAATTTCAGGTCGGAAATGGCCAGGACAACACTCCTTCCGTTTACCTTTGCAGTTCCCGTAACCAGTCCCTCTTTAGAAAAAGTCTTGCCATCCAGTTTTTCAAGCAATTCTTTGTATTTCCCGGTATTGTAAAAGTTCGCATTTACAAGTTTTTTAATGGTCAGGTCGCCCTCAAGTTCTTTAAAGGTGTTCTCATCACATATTTTCTCTATGTGCTCTTCAACACTCAGGTATTCCCCTTTCCCGCATTTGGGACAGGCATAAAAATTATCCACATAATCATGAAAGGACACAAATCCACATCCTCCGGCAACCCGGAAAGTATTCGTATCAGGATTCCACTCCTTTTCGCAATTATACAATTCCGTATCAGTGATCCCTTCCCTTTCCATGTGGGCTTTTATCTGCAGCCAGTTATGAAAATCCTCCCGTTCAATATCAATCACCTTTAAATGTTCCGGTATTTTCCTCCTTGTTTTCCGTTTGGCCAGCATGCCCATTGTATCATAGAAGCGTCCGTAGTTCAGAACTTTCTCCCTTCTTTCTTTCCTGAGTTTCCTGATGATCCCTTTTCGAATGACTTTTTTGCCACCTTTCTGTTTTTGGATCCAATCATTCAGGGTTTCTTCCAGTTTTCCCTTGATTGTTTTAATGGTAAATTTGTAATCGGTATGGGCCCCATCTGAAGGTTCCGGCAGGATCTCATCGATCATCCCGATCTCCTTGATGTGCTCAGCACCCGGGCGCAAGACTGCCAAAGCATCTCCGAGCGTACTTTCAATATCTTCTCCAGCTGCCAGTCTTTTATGAAAAATGATGCGGCTGCAACTCTCTGGGGCAATTACCGAATAAAGGGCATTCTCCAACATAAAACTCTTGTCTGCGATCTGCATGGCAAGGGCACCCCCGCTGCCTCCCTCTCCGATCACAAAAGAAACCGTTGGGGTGGCTACTTCGCAATAACGTGATATGCAGTCGGAAATCATAAAAGACTGCCCGTCCATTTCTGATTTCATGGAGGAATCACCACCAAATGTATCAATGAAACTTACCACAGGTAGTTTGCGCTCTTCTGCTTCTTTCAACATATTGAGAACAAAGGCAAAACCCTTTGCCAGAACCATTCCCGAAGCTTTTGTTTCTTTGCCTTTACGCTTTTTTTCCTGTCCCAGGATAATACATTCAATCCCGTCAATACTTCCCTTTGCGGCAATGAGGGTGGGATCGGGAGATTCATAAAATGAGAGATATTCGAAGATACCCTCGATGATATCAGAGCTTCTGATGCGCTCAGGATGCCTGATCAGGTCGTAACGTTCTTTATAGTTTCTGGTAGGTATAAAACTTTCTTTTTTCATCTTGCTTGTATTATTTATTTTGCACGAACCACCCTGGTCAGGAGCACCCGTGCGCAATCAATAAATTAATCAAAGAACATGTACCGGTTTTGGCCTAGAAAAAAACACGGCAAGATATAAAATATATGGCAAACAAGATATAAATAGTTTTGTAATTGAATTAGAAGGCTGATATACCTATTTTAAGCGAGGCTCTTAACCCATATCAATATTTATTAAAGCAGAAAAAGAGCTGGATCGCACCGATGATCTATGCAGTAGCAGGCAGTTGGCCTATCCTTACCCAGGTATGCGTATCACCTGAAATATTGGAGAGGAGAATCTTGGAATTAATTATCGACGGGATCCTTCGACAAGCTCAGGATCCCTGTCTCGTCGGCAGGCAGGCGTTCGACTAGATCTTTTCAGTTCACTTCTTTCCTGAAAGTATCGTCTCACTGAATTACATCTCTCCGTCACCTCCAAAACCCTCTTCCTGGCTCAGAGAACCTTCTTTTCCATTTTTGTAATTGTTGATCTTCCAGGTGAGATTCAGCATCACAATGGGTGATTTGTGCTCATACAGGCGATAGTTGTAAAAGTCATTGCCCGTAATCTCCGATTCACGTTTGGCCGTTGAGAAAACGTCTCTCAGCTGCAAAGTTGCGTTGAGATGCTCTTCTACGATGGTTTGTCTTACAGCAGCATGCATTACAAAGTATCCCTCTTCTTTTTCCTGTGCTTCAACCTCGGGGCTGTGGTATGCCGGGTTGAGTTGTACACGTGTTGATTTTGTAATGTTTAGGATATTGTTCCATCTAACCGACCAGGTAAAGCTCCTCTTATCGAATACCACATCATTCAGCTGACCTTCAACCCTGTAATCATAAAAGTTACCGGTAATGTTGGTTTCCCAGGCCCTGACCGGAACAAGGTTGAGCATAATCTCTGTTCCCAGAGCATGATCGGTTCCGACATTTTCAAAGCTGTGCAGGATGACATTTCCCTCATAAACACTCCGGATCCTTTCAATCCTGTTTTTGGTCTTGCGGTAATAGCCTTCAACAGAGATGGAATTATCACCAAAACTTTTCTGATAGCCCAGTTCCCATGAATCAATGTATTCGGGTTGCAGATCGGGATTCCCTCTTCTGACGTTATAAGCATCTGACCAGGTAAGAAAGGGTTCAAGGTACCAGCCTCTTGGCCTGTCGATACGCCGGCTGTAGCTTCCCATCAGCTGATTCTTTGCAGGTAACTGATAGGAAGCATGAATGGTAGGAAAATAATCCCAGCGGTCGATGCTGAAATCCTTCCCCTGGTCCAGCACCTCCACCAGACGGTTTGTATACTCACCTCTCAATCCCAACTGAAAACCAAATTTATCCATTTCGCCCATTACCAGGCCATAAAGGGCATGAATATTCCTGGAATACCGTACATCATGACTGAATTCCGTCTGCAACTCATAAGTTGAGGTTGCCGGTTGAAAATAATACACGCGGTTATCTTCCTCTGATCTCCGAACGTAACCCTGCGCCCCTGCCTCCATGTTTAAGACGCCGCCCAGAGGTCTTTTGTAATTCGCCCGGTAGTGGATACCACTGGATGGACCACTTTCAGTTGATTTTTGTCCGTTGCTGATCTCCCCCGCTGCATTTGTCAATGTATTGAGGTTTTCTTCATCTCCTTCCCGCTGGTAATACATCAGGTGCAGGTCGAGCTGGTTTTCACGTCCACCGAACTGATGAACATATTCACTGCTTACAGAATAAAAATCTCCACTTCGGCTCATGTTTTCAGCACTTGAGTACACTGCCTCAGTATCTGTAATATCATTGCCTTCCCTGAAAATCGTATTGGATAGGCCTTCCGAAAGTCGCCCTCCATATCGTCCGCTCAAACTGAAGGTGACCCCATCTTTCGGAAACCACTCAATGCCACCTCTGGCACTGTATGATTCCCGCTTCCTGAGGTAATCTCCTTTGGAGTTAAGATAAAAAGTGGTATCCCCGCTATAGGTCCGGTTTCTTTCTTCCACAGTGCCCGGATAACTTCTTTTGTTAAAATCCCCCCCAACAAAGAGATTGTATTTTTCCTGACGATAATTCAAAAGAACATCTGCCCCGTACTTATCATCCAGGCCGAGGTTTAGATGAGTGATCCCGTTGAGCCCGGTAAGCTTTTTCTTTTTGGTAATGATGTTGATGATTCCGGCAGTACCTTCAGGATCATACTTTGCCGAGGGATTGGTTATGATCTCAATATCCTTGATCATGCTGGCCGGGATCTGCTCAAGCGCCTCGTTTGCATCCAGCACAGTAGGGCGGTCATCAATCAAAACTGTAAAATTGCTGTTGCCACGAAGACTCACATTGCCTTCAATGTCCACCTGTATGGATGGCACATTTTCCAAAACATCTACCGCATTGCCTGAAATAGCAGTAAACTGCTCACTTACGTGCACAACTTTTTTATCAATCTTATACTCCACACCATGACGGTTAGCCACAATATTTACTTCATCCAAAAGCTTTTCGGATGGCGAGAGCCCTACCCGGCCAATGTCAATTATGCGGTCATCCTTTTTAATATTGATCTCCCTGTAAAGTCTGTCATATCCAATAAAACCGAATTTGAGCAAATAATCCCCCTCAAGCCTGGTGCTAATTTCAAATTCACCTTGCAGGTTGCTGGTGGCACCACTGACCATTGAACTATCACTGAGGTTCAGCAAGGTAACGGTTGCATATTCCATGGTTTTCCCTGTATTGGCATCCACTACTACGCCTTTAATGGTGTGCTTATTCAAGGCATTATTCGCCATCAAAAATGAAGGTAAAACAATAGCCATCAGATATATATATATTTTAAATCCTGCTGTCAACATATTCATAAAGTTAGATAATAAGATGTTATGATATCACAACAATCATGCAAAGATATTGTTTGGCGATACCAGCCTCCGCTTAAACATACCAGGAGTGAATCACAAGTGATGAATTGCTGTTTTAAGCAAACAATCAGAGAATTCTATTGATTGGATATGAAAGAAAGTGAAGAATAGATCTATCAAATTTCCCCTCTCTGCATTTTAGAAAACGGGGAAGTTGCCCGGTTTTTATAAGCATGATAGCTCAGGTAAGAAAAAACTACAACAGCTGCAGCCAAGGCTGTATATGCGATCTCCGGGTTCGCATTCCATTGTTTCACAGCAATGGCTAACAATCCCCATACGCCTACAATTCCTGCTTCACGCATGTTTCTATAATAAACCAGGAGCAGATAAAGGATGGCAGCAATCAGTATTATAATGATCGTCCAGCGTGATTCGGAAAGAGGGTGACCTGTCCATCCAATACTGACAAAATAGGCAGAAGCATTTGCAACCGTAGCAATTAAAATCCAGCCGGTATAAACACAAATGGGCCACCAGACAAAGGCAATGATGCGCACCGGGGCGTCCCAGGTTTCCAATCGCAATCTGAATATCAGGATAATCAAGATAAGCAAGAGAGCAATAGACAGTATGAGGGAGAGACCAATTTGTTCGTGATTCCAGGCAAAAATCCAGGAAGCATTGATGATATTGGTCAATGCAAACCATAAGCCGGTGCGATTCAGTTCATAATCATTACCGGTTCTGAACCAGGAAAACCATTGATAAACCACGAATGAGATCAACAACATGTATATCAATCCCCAGATGCCAAATGCATAGCCCGCAGGTGTGAACAAATTTTTATACCGGGCACTCACATCCCCGACACTTTGTCCGTTAATGAAACCCGTACCTGACAAATAATTCACGAATAAAGCACCCAGCAGTGTAGCTGTATTTATAATTAAATAGGTTAACTGTTTCATGCAAATATTTTTTTACAAGTTACAAAAAGCAATTAAACCCCAAAATTTTTTCAGTAAGGCACAACATTTGATCAGCTTTTTTGTTCAGTTTAGAAATCATAAAACATTTTAACATGAGCAAACACAAATCATCAGCCATATGGCATGGCAATCTGCCGGAAGGCAATGGAAAAATGACAATTGGAGAAAAAGCCTGGACCGGTAATTTTTCCTTTAAATCCAGATTCGAAGAAGGAACGGGTACAAGCCCTGAAGAATTGATCGCTGCTGCCCACGCAGGCTGTTTTTCAATGGCTTTTTCCCATGCACTGGCAAGTGCAGGCTTTAAGCCAGATAGTGTAGAAACTGCTGCAACAGCAAGCTTAACAAAAGGAGATGATGGTTTCAGCATCACAGAGATATATCTTAAATCTGAAGGAAAAGTCCCTGGTATCAGTGAGGAAGACTTCCAGAAAATTGCTGCTGAGGCAAAAGAGAACTGCCCGGTTTCAAAAGCTTTGAAAAAATCGGTTGAAATAAAACTGGATGCAAGCCTGATTGATTAAAGCATTTCTGAATGAATTATAAAACCTTTGTCACAAGCCGGCAAAGGTTTTTTTATTGGCAATATACTGCGGTTCCGGATTGTGATGCCTTTACTATGAAATGGAAAAACCAGCCTGTCAAAGGATGTAGATTCCTTTTATATCTCGACAATTTTGCAGAAATTAGCAGTCTAAAACAATCAAATTTTCAAACATGCAAAAAACATCAATCCTTACAGGCATTGCTTTTTTCATTTTCCTGCTGTCTTGTCAGTCGCCGGAAAAAGAGAAAAAAGCTGAAATGATCATTGGAAAGCCAGAAATCACACTTACCTCAGACCGGATGACCCCCGAAGCATTGTGGGCATTTGGACGGGTAAGCGGACCGGAAATCTCACCGGATGGCACGACAATCCTTTACGGTGTTACCTATTACTCCATTGAAGCCAACAAAGGCAACCGGGAGCTTTACACAATAAATCTTGATGGCAGTGAGAACAAAAAGATCACCGAATCAGCCAAAAGCGAGTACAATGCTATCTGGCGGCCTGATGGAAAAAAGATCGGATTCCTGACCACTGAAAGCGGTAGCATGCAAATGTGGGAGATGAACCCTGACGGTAGCGGACGTAAACAAATATCCGATATTCCCGGTGGAATTACCGGTTTCAAATACGCCCCCGACCTTAGCAAAATATTGTATACCAAAGAAGTGATTTTGGAAAACAAGTTCGGGGAACTTTATGAAGGACTGCCCAAAGCAAGCGGCAGGTTGATGGATGACCTGATGTACAGACACTGGGATGAATGGGTGGATTCATACAGCCATGTGTTTTATGCCGATTTTAACGGGCAAAGCCTGAGCAATCACACCGACATCATGGAGAATGAACCCTATCAGAGTCCCCTTAAACCCTTTGGAGGAATTGAACAGGTGAACTGGAGCCCGGATGGGAAGACCATCGCCTATACCTGCAAGAAATTGTTTGGAAAAGAAGCGACCCTTTCCACGAATTCTGACATCTACCTGTATGATCTTGAAACAGCTGAAACCACCAATATGACCGAAGGCATGATGGGATTCGATGTGGCCCCTACCTATTCCCCCGACGGGAATTTCATTGCCTGGGAAAGCATGGAGCGCGAAGGCTATGAGTCAGACCAGAACCGACTGTTCATCATCAATACCAATACAGGAGAAAAGACTTATGCCACCCAGGGCTTTGATCAGAATGCCGGAAGCCTCAGCTGGTCGGATGACAGCAAAGCCGTTTATTTCACCAGCGACTGGCACGGCGCCTTCCAGATCTACCGCTACAACATCGAAACTGGAATCATTGAACAGATCACCGAAGGCCTGCATGATTACCGGGGTGTTTCCTTTGCAGGCGATAAGCTCATCGCCACCAGGCAAACCATGTCTATGCCAACAGAACTTTTTGCTGTTGATGCTCAAAGTGGTGTGGCAGACCAGATCACCTTTACCAACAAATGGCTGCTCGACCAACTCAAGATGGGCAAAGTTGAGGAAAGATGGATCAAGACACATGACAACAAAGACATGCAGGTGTTCGTGATCTATCCGCCCGACTTTGATCCCGATAAAAAATACCCCAGCCTGCTCTATTGCAAAGGTGGCCCCCAGGGGCCCCTCAGCCAGAGCTTCCATTTCAGGTGGAATTACCAGATCATGGCGGCCAATGATTACATTATCGTAGCTCCTGCACGACGCGGTGTTTCGGGTTTCGGACAGGCATGGCAGGAACAGATCAGCGGGGATTATCATGGCAAAAGCATGCAGGATTACCTCACCGCCATTGATTACATGGCCAAAGAGCCTTTCATTGATCAGAACCGGCTGGGTGCCATTGGCGCCAGTGCAGGCGGATATGCAGTCTTTTACCTGGCCGGAAACCACGATGGCCGTTTTAAAGCCTTTATCGCACATGATGGAATTTTTAATGAAGAAGCACAATACCTCGAAACCGAAGAGATGTGGTTTGAAAACTGGGATAAAGGCGGACCTTTCTGGGAAAAAAACAACAAAGTCGCTCAGGAAGTATATGCTCATTCACCCCACAAATATGTTCAGAACTGGGATACACCCATCCTGGTCATTCATGGTGAAAAGGATTACCGGGTCGTATTTACCCAGGGCATGACTGCATTCAACGCAGCCATACTGAAGGATGTACCGGCTGAGTTCCTGTACTTCCCCGACGAAAACCACTGGGTGCTGCAACCCCAGAACGGGATCCTGTGGCAGCGGGTGTTTTTTAACTGGCTCGACAAGTGGTTGAAATAAATTCAAAACAAGCCTATAGCAGCCTGCAGCCTGTTGCAGGATGCTATGGCTTATTTATTAATCTCCCTTTGTCATGAAACACAAAGCTTTTTGGATATATACCTTTCTACTGATAATGATAGCGGCTTCCTGCGATCAAATGAAGCTGAACAAAAACTCCAAATGGTCAGGCAAAAAAGAAAAGCCCAAAAACGAATTGGTTAAAAACTACAGGAAGGATGGAAGCCTGCTTTCCACTGTTACATATAAGAATGGCGTAAAAAACGGGACGGCCAGGAATTATTATAAGAATGGCAAAGTACAGGCAGAATTCAATTATAAGAACGGCCTCAAAGATGGGGAAGAGAAAGTCTATTATGAAAACGGGAAACCATATACCATCACAAACTATACCCAGGCCAGAAAGGATGGGGTATACAAGAAATACTATAAAAACGGGCAGCTTTGTGCAGAAGTCTTATATGATGACAATGTAGTAATGCCGGGCCTGAAAGAGTACTACCGCTCTGGAAAACTAAAAACCAAAACCGTTAGTATACAGTTCGAGCTGATCGACCAGACCGCTTTCGAAAACCGCTTTGTATTGAAAATGCATTTATCCGATGGCTCCCAGGTTGCAAAATTCTTCCGAATCTTTGAAGATGAGGAAGGAAATTACATCGGGAGATCCACCATCACCTCAAATAACGGCACCGGTGAAATGATCTTTCCGCTTGGACCGGGCAAAGGAATGATCGATAAGATTAAAATCTGGGCTGAGAGAACCACCTCTTTGAAACATCCTGAAGTTATCGAAGGCACCTACAGATTGTCGATTCAAAACAAGAAACGTTTCTGATTCATCGCTTCAGGGCATCCAGTTTACTTTGAAGCTCAAAGCTGTGAGGGCTGTATTCCAAGCCTTTATTCAAAATATCCCTGGCTTTTGAATACTTGTTTAAACTGTAATAATGCATAGCAGCAAAAGAATAAACCCTGGGAATGAGTTCGTGGATTATGTATGCATTGCTGATCTCTCTTTCTTCTTCCTCAAACTTCTTCCGGAAAGCTTCAGCATCCCGTTCATCACTCATGGCAAAATAGTAAGCCATGGCCAACAAAAAACTTGTTGAACGCAAATCCATAAACCTGGGGTTGTTGTCAAGGCCCGGGAAGTCCTTCTCAAACTTCCGGATCAGGTCGTTCAAATACTCCGGCTCATGCTCGAATGCAACATACTTGCTGCTGAGAACCTCCATGATCATGTTTTCGAGTTGACGTTCACCGGTTTTTAGATGATAGGCCGAGCGCAAATAAGGCACAGCCGCATCCATTTGATAATCCATAATCAGCAAGCGTGCCTTTTCGTGATTGTAGGCATAGCAAACATTTCGCCTGATCAGGGAATCCTGTATATTGACCAGAAAAGCATTGAAGATACTATCGACATATGACATTTCATTGCGGTTACCCATGTATTCATTCAGGAAACCGAGATATTCCTGCTCAATGTTTTTTTTACTGATCCCAAAGCTTTCAAATGCAGGCATAATATCCAAAAGCTCAAAGGTCAGTGCATCTTCAAAGTCCCGCTTTTCTACAATGGAGCTGGCACAAACGAGCATCATGGCTGCAGTTTCCTTTCTGGGACAAAGGAAGTATGCCTTTTCAAGAAGTTCATAAGCTTTGCCGAAATCATAGGATTCCAGAAAGCGTATGGCCCTGTTTGAATAAAGATACCCGATGGATTCCCTGAGGTTGATTCCTTCCTCTTTGAAATAATACTCATTAAACAACTCCTCGGTAGATTTGCTTACAAAATCACTTTCCGAAACCAATTTCAACTCCCGGAGATTCTCCAGGAACTTTTCCTTTTGGCGCGGGTCGATCACCCCGCTTATGCCTTTTACGGGGTTGGTGGTTTCCACAACCACAGCATACGACTCAGGATAAGCCACCAGGAAAGCATGATCGCGGGAAACCTTAATTTCATAAGGCATCATGAACTCATCAAAGGCAAGAGCATATAAAACTGTAGCCGTAAGGCAGTTAAATTTCGACTGTTCAAAAATCTCAGAAAAACCACTGTTCAGTTCATACAATGAAAAATAATGATCATGAAGGCTTTCAAATATATATTTAACCCTTTTTTCGGCTTTGCGGGCATACTTCTTCGACCGACCGATCTCTTTTAATAAATGATAAAATTCCTTGCGAATGAAGGAATACAAGGAATCATTCATTTCACCATCTACCGAGAGGGCAAGCTTAAACAAATCCGGATCATTATGAAGCTGCAACTGGTTAAAAGCAGAACGTTCGAAAGCAGAAGCATAATTCAAATCTCCGAAGCTAAGCCGGAGAGTGCTGTCTTTGACCTGGGCACTGGTTGTGAAAGCGATCAATATCAGCCCCAAAATGAGATTTTTCTTCATAATAAAAGCATGGATGGTTCAATCTATATCTGAATGCGAACTTAATAATAAAGAGCAGCAAAAACAAAATTCAGGATAATTAATAAACAAGCCTTACTTTTGTCTTTAAAGTAATTTGAAATGAAATCCCTAAAATACCTGAAATCTATCGCCAGGATCACTGGCATCATGGCCTCGGCAGTTGTTGTTTACTTCATCGTTCGCATCGGAATGGCCCCCGAAAACGAGGGGAACGATCAGATCATAACCATCAATGCCATGTTTGCCTTCCTGATCTTTGGATTTATCATAGCATGGTTCAGGGAGAAAGAAGGTGGCATCATTCTGAGTTTTGGAAGCATCATTACGTATATGTACTTTTCGTATCTGCCACCAGGGCAATTATTTCCACTCGCATGGCTGTACAGTTTCATATTTGCTATTCCCGGGCTCCTTTTTCTTTACCTGGGCTTTGCAGAAAAACGCAGTAAAAACTGATCACCTCTGGTAGTCCAGGTTATACTTTTCCAAAATTTCCTTCCAGTCAGTACTCTCAATTTTCCGGATCAGCACGGGGTTAATCTTATCAATCAATTGCTGGTCTCCGGAAGCAAAACTGAAATATTCCTTGCTGTATGAACTTGGAATAATAATGATTCTTTCATTCAATTTATTCTCATGGATGATGTATCTGAGAATCGCTTCGTCATAAACAAATGCATTGATCTTCCCCGAATTAACATCATCGAGCCCCTGGATAAGATCCTGGTAAGGGATATATCCAACCCCATAATCCTTCAGGAAGGAGGCGCTTGCAGAATTGGAAATGGTTCCAACCTTGGCTTTGCGCAGATCATCAATTCCTTTGATATTGGTCTCCAGTTGTGTAATGGTTAAGGAGGAAGTGATACCCGCAGTAAAACTTGATATCACGATCACGGCAGTAAACATCCATATGATGGATATGATCCTTCCCCAGGTACTTACCGGGGCTTTATCCCCGTACCCCACCGTGGTCATGGTCACAGCCGACCACCATATTCCGTCACCGAGCCCTTTGGCCCCTTTCGAAAATTGCTCTTTGTTGTACTTTCTTTCAACAAGCCATATGATCAGGCCAAAAATAAAAATGATCAGCATGAGCAAAAACACAGCCTTGATGAAATCCAGCGAAAACAGATTTCTGATAAAAGCAAGGATGGTGCTGTCGTCCTTATATTTGGTGGCAATGCCCAGATTGGTCACGTAAAAGGGTTGGGAGAAGCTGAACTTTTGAATGCGCTCGGCAGTGACAGTAAGGGGATTGATGCTCAGATCAACCTCTTTCTTTTCAACAGCTTCCAGCAGACCTTCCAGATTATATGATTTAAAGGTATACTCATATCCCAGTTCATTTGCAATTTCTGCCCACAGATCAAGGCAAACCCCCTTGTAATCATCCTGCTCCTGCACCACAAAAGGCGGAGATTCCTTCAATCCTATGACCAGTTTCCTGGATTCAGGAGTTTGTGCATGGCCGGCGAAATTTAGAATAAATAAAAATAATGCAAGGGATAAAATATGTTTGCTCATATGCGTTATTTTTTGAAACCATTACAAATTTAATAATTGTTGCCGAAGCGGGAAATGAGGGATCACAAGAATTCAATTTGCATTTTAGTTTTATTATTGATGGCCATTGTTGTTCGTGCCAATGAAAAACAGGACAGCACCCAAAAGTATATTCCGGATACCCTCAAGGCCTGGAAGGTTCAAGGAACCACAGCCCTGCATTTCAATCAGATATCATTAAGCAACTGGTCGTCGGGAGGCGAGAGTTCCCTGGCAGGCAAGGGAAGTGCCAAGTTTGATATCGACTATCAGAAAGAAAAATTCACAGTGGACAATAACATGGACCTGGTATTTGGATTGATCGGACAAAAGGGCAGCAAGGTTCAGAAAACAGACGACAAAATCAATATCAGTTCAACATTTTCCTATAAAGCTTTCGAGAACTGGTCGTACAGTACATATTTCAATTTAAAAACCCAGTTTGCCAATGGATATAAGTATCCTGATGATTCTACACTGATCTCAAGCTTTTTTGCTCCTGCTTTCCTGACCACTTCCCTTGGGATGAAATACAAGCCATCCGATGAGTTCCTGCTGATCCTGTCGCCGGCCTCAGGCAAATTCATATTTGTGATGGATCAGGAACTGGCCAACAAAGGTTCATTTGGGGTGCGGCCTGCGATTATTGACGATTCAACAGGAAGGGTAATCCGCAAAGGCAGAAATTATAAAGCAGAATTCGGTGTAAACCTTGTATTGAAACTGAATAAAGAAATATTCAAGAACATCCGGGCCGAATCAAAGCTTAACCTCTACAACAATTACCTCGACGAAAATGTAAGCAATCGCTGGAACATCGACCTCGACTGGGAATCGAATATCAGCTTTGCGGTGAATGATCATGTTTCAACCGACCTCTTTCTGCACATGGTTTACGATCATGATACGAAGATCCCTGAATACGAAATCAAAGATGGCGAAAAAGTAAAAATCGGAGAAAGCCCCCGCTTGCAGTTTAAAGAATCATTTGGTATTGGTTTGAATTTTAAGTTTTAAAGTTTGATGATATTGGCCTGGCTTACTTTGCCTGGGGAAATGAGAAACTCGGTCAGGAGCAGTATCCATTCGCGATCAGTTTTTTTACCAAAGCCCTCGAATATTTGCCGAATGACGCCAACATCCTCTATAACAGGGGAATCGCTTATTTAAAGCTGGGAAAGAAAGAAATGACCTGCCAGGACTGGCAAACAGCCCGCAAAAAAGGCTCAAAAAAAGCCAAAAATCTGATCAAAGAGATTTGCCATTAACAAATAAACTCATCGGTAAATACTTCTTATTATATTATGGAACAAATCGTCATCTAAGCATATAGCATGCATGGGATAAGCATCCTTAATGCACACCAAAGTCATTCTTTCATATTTGTTTGCGCAATATATTATTTTTTATTGAGCATACTATTTATTTTATTTGTGCAAATAAATTATTTATTCTGGTCAAAATAAGAGTTAACCATAAGGATACAAAACAAAGCTTTTGCTTATAAGCTTTTCATAATTGGCTTATGCTTTCTGCTTATATTCGTTTTCATTATGGGGTGAGCAAGAGAAGATTTGAAAAAAACATTATTTTTAATGATGCAAATAAGCAGTAGGAATACAAATTTTATACATTAGGAGAATATAGAATCATGCTGGATACACTGATAAAAGAGTCTGCAAAGCTCCTGAGCAACTCAAAATACACGATAGCTTTTACCGGCTCAGGCATATCTGTAGAAAGTGGCATACCCTCTTTCCGGGGGGTAAACGGCATCTGGACAAAGTACGACCCCATGTCGCTTGAATTGAGTTATTTCTTTTCCAATCCAAAAGAATCCTGGTCGGTGATCAAAGAGATCTTTTACGATTATTTCGGTGTGGCGAAGTTTAACCGGGCACATGAGGTCCTCGGAGAGATGGAGCAGGCGGGCTTGCTGGAATGTGTGATCACACAGAATATAGACAATCTGCACCAGGAAGCCGGAAATACAATCGTACATGAATTCCACGGCAATTCAAAAAAGCTGGTTTGTACTTCCTGCCATTCCCATTTTGAGGTGGATGAAAAGGTGTTCAGCAAGATCCCACCCGCTTGCATATCCTGCAAAGGTTTGCTGAAACCCGATTTCATCTTCTTCGGGGAGCAGATCCCCCCGGATGCCTATATGGCGTCTACACAGGCGGCTGAAAAAGCAGAAGTTTGCCTGGTGATTGGGACAACCGGAGAGGTGATGCCGGCCAACCAGATCCCGGTACTGGCCAAACAAAGTGGCGCTACCATTATCGAAGTCAATCCTGAAAAGTCCCTGCTAACCGACAGGATCCCGGATATATGGTTGCAGGGAAAGGCTTCGGAGGTGATGGATAAGCTGGCGGGGTGTTTGCTTGATTAGCTTACTGCTGAATTGGTTGACTGGTTTATTGGTCCCGGCTTTCAGCCGAGGATCCTCGTCTCGCCTGAGGCGAGACGGGATTTACTAGTTAATTGGTTATTTCTTCTTTGATCATTTCATTCTTATTATTCATTATACCTTCCCGTTTGGCAATTTCAGAAGCAACGATTTGTCCGGAGATGATCGAGGGGGGTACACCTGGTCCGGGGACAGTAAGCTGGCCGGTATAAAAAAGGTTTTTTACTTTTTTATTCTTGAGGCTTGGTTTCAAGAAGGCAGTCTGCATCAGTGTATTGGCCAGGCCATAGGCGTTTCCTTTGAAGGCATTATAGTCTTGCTGAAAATCCCGGTGCGCGTATGATCGCTTGTATATAATATTTGTCCGAATCGACTGGCCGGTTAGTTTCTCAAATCGATGCAGGAACAAATCGAAATAATGTTCCCTTGTTTCTTCATCATCATTTAGCCCGGCAGCCACAGGCATCAGAACAAACATATTCTCATATCCTTGAGGTGCAACAGAAGGATCTGTTTTAGAAGGACAGGAAACATAAAAGGATGGCTTATCCGGCCATTGGGGATCTTTATATATCTGATCTGCATGAACTGAAAAGTCCTCATCAAAAAATAAGTTGTGATGTGATAATCCGTCCACCTTACGATTCAGCCCCAGGTAAAAGATCAAAGAGGATGGCGACATGACTTTGCTGTCCCAGTATTTTGATGAATAATTCTTGCTTTCCGCATCAAGCAACTTTTGCTCGGTAAAATGATAATCCGCGCTGCTGACAAGATATTCCGCATCAAATATTCTGTCCTGGGTTTCCACATGCTGGACCTTCCCATTTTTCACTTCAACTTTCTGAACATTTTGATTGAACAAGAACTCAACCCCCATTTCCTCCGCCAGGGATTGCATCCCTTGAATTACTTTGTGCATACCACCCATGGGATACCATGTTCCCAATTGCATATCTGCGTAATTCATCAGGCTGTATAAAGCGGGTGTATTTTTGGCAGTACCCCCAAGAAATAAAATGGGGAATTCCAGTAATTGCAACAGGCGTTTGTCTTTGAAATATTTTTTTGAATGTTTATCAAATGATTTAAAAATCTGAAGCTTCAATGCATTGGCCGCAATTTTCATTTCTGCAAATTCCAGTGCCGAATAACTGGGCTTATACACCAGATCATTCATCCCGATGTCATATTTAAACCTGGCATCAAGGAGAAATTCTTCCAGTTTTTCTCCTGCTCCTACTTCAATAGATTCGAACAAGTTTTTAAGTGCTGTCATATCAGCAGGAATATCCGTGGGCTGGGTTCTATCCCAGTAAATTCTGTAGGAAGGGTCAATTCGTTTCAAATCGTAATAATCGGAAGTTTTCTTTCCAAAGCTTTCAAAAAACTTATCAAAAACATCAGGCATCCAATACCAGCTGGGTCCCATGTCAAATAAAAACCCATCCGTCTCAAACTTTCTGGCCCGTCCCCCGGCCATACTGTGTTTTTCCAGCACTTTTACCTGGAAACCCTTGTAGGCAAGTGATGCCGCTGCAGCCAAACCTGAAAAACCCGCACCTATAACGATCGCTCTTTTCTTCATACTTAATTTAGATTCAATTTAGATAACAAAAGCGAGAGCATATTGTTCACGCCCCGCTTTCACAGGAGGGCAAATACAAGGGCTATACTTTTTCAGTATTAACCATTAAAAGGCATATGCTGAGCTTACATCCTTGAAAGCCCCTCCAATTCCGGGGAGGGGTTTGGGGTGGGGTGAATTAAGTGCGAGGAACTTAGCCACTACTACCCCTCTCCTGGTCCCCATTGAGGGAAGAGCTGTGGCAATCCCACATATCTTTGTATTAATCTGATTTCTTTAATAATTTTACATCAAATCAAATGCAAATGTCAGAAGTCTATTTCAGAGAAGTTCAGAAATTTCGGCAGTGGTGGTTAATGGTCATTTTAATACTTGTACTTGCCATCTGGCTCTGGAGCATTATTCAGCAGCTTGTACTCGAGATACCTTTCGGAAATGCNNCTGTATCAGATCTTGGACTTGTGCTCATTGGGATTATCGCTATTATTCCTGTGGTTTTGATTTTCTGGATTAAACTGATCACCGAATTTCGCAAAGACGGGATCCATTATAAACTGTATCCCTTCACTGGGATTAAAAAGATCAAGGCCGGTGAAATAAAAAGATGGTACATTCGAGAATACAAACCCCTGGGTGAATTTGGCGGCTGGGGGCTGCGATTTGGATTACAAAAAGGCAAAGGTCATGCCGTAAACATGAGCGGGCGAAATGGTCTTCAGCTTGAATTGCAAAACGGTAAAAAGCTACTGATCGGCACCCGGCATCCCAATAAGGTTAAGGAAGCAATGGAGAAAATTTTCAAGAGTTAAATACCTGACTTTCTTATCCATACAAACACATCATAAAAATATTTCAAAAAATACTTGACTTGAGACAAATTAAATTTTATTTTTGACCGACCGTTCAATCATAAATTGAGCGGTTTCTTAAAATAACATTTATGACTGACCGGTCAATTAATATAAAGGATAAGTAAAATGAGTCCCAGAACAAAAGAACAGTTTGACAATATTCGGGAGAGCAGGAAGAAACTGATCCTGGAAGCAGCCTTAGAGCTGTTTGCAAACAATGGTTTTCATGCAACTTCCATAAGCAAAATCGCTGAAAAGGCCAAGATATCCAAAGGTTTGCTATACAATTATTTCGAAAGCAAAGAAAAGCTGCTGATCGAGATCATGGCATCCGGACTGCATGAATTTACAGATGAGTTCGATCTCAACCATGATGGCGTCATAAGCGATGAAGAGTTTATACATTTTATCGACATGATGTTTAATACACTACAAGCAAAGCGTGATTACTGGCGACTATATTTTTCAGTAATTCTACAACCTGCTGCCTTTGATCTAATCAAAGACCAATACAGGGTAATCCTGGAGACAACCCTTGGAATGATGGAGGAATATTTCAAGAAAAAAGGACATGAGAATCCAAAAATGCAGGCTTTGCTTTTTGGATCTTTCCTGGATGGAATCGGGTTTAATTATGTAATGGATCCCGACAGTTTCAATTTGAAGGAAATAAAAGAATTGATCGTTAAAAATTTTTTAAAACTGAACAAGAATGAAAAGTAGAGCACTTAGCACAATCTTTCTAGCCTTGCTTCTAGGCTCAACATTTTCAGCCATGGCCCAGGAGCCCAATGCAAAAGAAATTGTACAAAAAGCCACAGACAAACTCAATGGCGAATCAAGCAAGGGCAAAATGAAAATGCAGATCATTCGTCCTTCCTGGACCCGGGAGATAGAAATGAAGGTCTGGTCGAAAGGTACTGAATACTATATGATCTATATCACCGCTCCCGCGCGCGAAGAAGGACAGGTATTCCTGAAACGGGATGAAGACATGTGGAACTACATGCCCAACATCAACCGCATGATCAAGATCCCGCCATCCATGATGATGCAAAGCTGGATGGGATCGGATTTTACCAATAACGACCTGGTAAAAGTTTCTTCCATGGTAGAAGATTATGAACACAAGATCACAGGTGAAGAAAAGATCGAAGGCTTCAAATGTTGGATTATTGAATTTATCCCCAAGCCCCAGGCCGCTGTTGTTTGGGGAAAAATTGAAATGTGGATCAGCAAGGAAGAAATGTATGAACTGAAAGCCCTGTATTACGATGAGGCTGGCAAACTTGTCAACAAAGAATTTATGAGGGATGTAAAACAAATGGGCGACCGCAAACTTCCGAGTCACATGGAAATGATTCCTGTTGATAAAGAAGGCCAGAAAACTGTGATGGATTTTATTGATATGGAATTCAATGTGGAGATCAACGAGGATTTTTTCTCCATTCAGAATATGAAACGAGTCAGATAAACACAAAATTCAATCAACAATGTGGACAATCATAAAAATAGCCTGGCGAAACTTGTGGCGTAACAAACGCAGGACACTCATCACCACAGCCAGTGTCTTTTTTGCAGTCTTGCTGGCCCTGGTCATGAGATCCATGCAACTGGGTACATATGAAAATATGGTGAAGAATGCGGTCAGTTTCTACACGGGTTATATACAGGTACATAAAACAGGCTACTGGGAGGACAAATCCATCAATGAAACCTTTGAATTCACACAAGCAGTAGAAGATGAAATAAAATCCGAACCCGGGATCACTTCTGTTACACCCCGACTGGAATCCTTTGCACTGGCCTCATCGGGGAACTATACCAAGGGCTCCGCCATCATCGGCACCGATCCTGAAAAGGAAGCCAGGTTTACCCAGTTGAATAAATTTGTTGTTCGCGGGGAATATCTGAAACCAGGCGGTCAGGGCCTGCTGGTTGGTAGCAAGCTTGCTGAATACCTCAAAGTAGATGTCGGTGATTCACTGGTACTTTTCGGACAGGGATATCACGGGATCACGGCCGCGGGAGAATATCCCATTCGTGGCATCCTGAATTTCCCCAACCCTGAAATGAACAAACAAAGCATCTACATGAGCCTGCAGGAATCCCAGTATTATTATGCCGCACCCAATATGCTGACTTCCCTTGCCATCATGATCAAGGACCCTGACAAACTACAAATTAAGGTGATTGATCTGAAAAAAAAGCTCGGGAAAAAATATGAGGTAATGGATTGGAAAGAGATGATGCCTGAATTACAACAGGAAATACAGGCAGATAATGCAGGTGGCATCTTTATGCTGGGCATTTTGTATGTGATCATCTTTTTTGGTATCCTGGGCACGGTGATGATGATGTCGATGGAAAGAAAAAAAGAATTTGGCGTGATGATCGCCGTGGGCATGAGAAAAGGAAAGCTCATCCTTATGCTCCTGTTCGAAACCCTCATTATTGGTCTACTGGGTGTGCTCAGCGGGATCATCGCAGGCTTTCCCATCAATCTGTATTTTCACTTTAATCCCATCAGGCTTGCGGGTCAGGCTGCCGAGGCCATGGAACAATTTAACATAGAACCCATTATGCCCTTTTCTATGGACCCGGTATATTTTTATAACCAGGGCATCGTGGTGATGTTCATGACCCTGCTTGCCTTCCTGTTCCCACTCATATTCATTATCAGATTCAATGTAATTAAAGGAATGAGAAATTAAAAAATTTATATCATGATATTTTCAATTGCATGGAGAAACGTCTGGAGGAATAAGCTGAGAAGCCTGGTGATCATGCTTGCTGTGATCTTTGGACTGCTTGGGGGTGTCTTTTCAGTTGCCCTCATGAATGGCATGATGGAGCAAATGATCACCTCTACTATACAGACGCAATTATCCAACATTCAGATCCATAACCCGGAGTATCTGAAAAACAACGAGGTTGAATATGATATCCCGGATGCGGCTGAAATGGTGTCAGAAATTAGCAAGATGGATGAGGTACAGGCCGTAAGTCCTCATATTAAAGCTCAGGCCATGGCCAGCACTGCAGCCACTGGAACCGGTGTGATGATCATAGGAATTGAACCTGAACAGGAAAAACAGGTAACTACCATTCATGAACACCTGATAGATGGCAGTTATTTCGACCACGAAAAGAGCAGGAGCCAGCCCATACTGGTTGGAAAAGACCTGGCCCATAAATTAAATGCCGGCATTGGCAACAAAGTGGTTATTACCATCCAGAACATGGAAAATGTGATCACTTACGGGGCCTTCAGGATTATTGGTATTTATGAAACCCATAATTCTAATTTCGATGAATCCAATGTTTTTGTGAGGAAAAAGGACCTGGCTACACTGATTGACTTCAAAGCTGACAATGCCACCGAAATCATGGTGCGTTTAGAGCAAAACAAAGAAACTGAGATCATGGCTAAGGAACTCAATCAAAAATACCCGGATTTAAAGGTTCAGACCTGGATGCAGATCCGGCCCGAATTTGAACTTTTTAACTCTTGGACAGAACAAATGCTGTATCTTTTCCTTGTCCTGATCCTCTTTGGACTTGCTTTCGGAATCGTGAATGCAATGCTGATGGCCGTGATGGAAAGGGTGAAGGAGATCGGCATGCTGATGGCCGTCGGCATGAACAAAAGAAAGGTCTTCAGCATGATTATGCTGGAAACCATCTTTCTTTCAATTACCGGTGGGATCATTGGCATCCTGGGTGGATGGGCGCTGGTAGAACATTTTGGCCGGACGGGTATTGATCTTTCAATTGTGTCAGAAGGACTGCAGGCCGTGGGTTACGCAAGCATTGCCTATCCCAGCGTAGATCCCTCGTATTACTTTATTGTCGGGATTATGGTAATCATCACTGCCATCATCGCTTCTATATATCCTGCCAGGAAGGCATTAAAACTGAAACCAGCGGAAGCGGTGCGGGAAGAAGGATAATAATTGAGAATTAATAATTAAGAATTATTACTGATGCGTTAATA
>NPIE01001455.1_pt1 | contig 70898 bp, 86 predicted proteins | sample 8637661 | NCBI WGS metagenome assembly NPIE01 (sample SAMN07420842, study PRJNA396082) | bioreactor metagenome | isolation source: sample BA12 brine-fed electro-methanogenic bioreactor BA | place: Japan: Kochi | collected 2016-12-09 | reverse complement strand
TACACGCCCTTCGAGATGATTGACAAGGCTCCGGAGGAGCGAGAGCGCGGGATAACGATCAACATAGCGCACGTGGAATACCAGACGGAGAATCGTCACTACGCGCACATAGACTGTCCTGGGCACGCGGACTACATCAAGAACATGATCACCGGAGCGGCGCAGATGGACGGTGCGATATTGGTGGTATCCGCGGCGGACGGGCCGATGCCGCAGACGCGGGAGCACGTATTGTTGGCTCGTCAGGTGAACGTGCCTGCTCTGGTTGTATTCATGAACAAGGTGGACCAGGTGGACGACGAGGAGCTATTGGATCTTGTGGAGATGGAGATTCGGGATCTTTTGAACAAGTACGAATTTCCCGGCGACGAAGTCCCCATCATTCGAGGTTCTGCGCTGAAGGTGCTTGAGAGCGACGATGTGAGCCGAGAGAACGAGTGGGCGAAGTCGATCTGGGAGCTCATGGACGCGTGCGACAGCTACATACCGGAGCCCCAGCGTGAGGTTGACAAGCCGTTTTTGATGCCCATAGAGGACGTATTCACCATAACCGGTCGTGGCACGGTAGTGACGGGTCGAGTGGAGCGGGGCAAGATCCACGCAGGCGACGAGGTTGAGATAGTAGGGATGCAGGAAGACACGCGCAAGACGGTAGCCACGTCGCTGGAGATGTTCCGCAAGATACTGGACGATGCCATAGCGGGCGACAACGTGGGAGTATTGCTTCGGGGCATAGGCAAGGACGACGTAGAGCGGGGCCAGGTATTGGCGAAGCCGGGCAGCATCACGCCGCACAAGCACTTCAAGGCGGAAGTGTACGTATTGAAGAAAGAGGAAGGCGGGCGTCACACGCCGTTTTTCACTGGATACAAGCCTCAGTTTTACTTCCGGACGACGGACGTGACGGGTGACATCAAGCTGCCTGAGGGCGTGGAGATGGTAATGCCCGGCGACAACGCCACGTTTGAAGTGAACCTTATCGTACCGGTGGCGTTGGAGCAGGGCCTTCGGTTCGCCGTTCGCGAGGGCGGCCGTACCGTCGGAGCCGGCGTCGTTACCGAAATCCTGGACGACTAGCCCCAAAGGGGGAAAAAACGGTGGCAAAAAACATACGTATAAAGCTTAAGGCTTTCGATCACAGGGCGCTCGATTCTTCGGCGCACCAGATCGCGGAAACTGCTCAACGGACGGGGGCAAAAGTTTCGGGTCCCATTCCGCTGCCGACGGAAATCAACAAATTCACAGTCCTCAAGTCTCCTCACAAGGATAAGGACGCAAGAGAGCAGTTCGAAATGAGGACACATAAGCGATTGATCGACATTATTGACCCTACGCAGAAGACGATGGAATCGCTTATGCAGCTGAATCTCCCCTCGGGAGTGGACATCCAGATCAAGCTTTAGGGGGAGCTCTGGGCTGAAAGGAGCGTATAACGATATGAGCATGGGAATTCTGGGACGTAAGCTTGGTATGACCCAGATCTACGACGAAAACGGGGTAAATGTCCCTGTGACAGTTGTCGAAGCGGGTCCCTGCAGTGTAGTGGACATCCGGACCAGCGAAAAAAACGGATATTCGGCCGTGGTTCTCGGGTTCGGAGAAGTAAATGAAAACAGGCTGACCAAACCGCGAAAGGGTGTTTTTGAAAAGCGGAAGGTAAAACCAAAAAGATGGTTGCGGGAATTCCGGCTTGAGGATGTCTCCGGTCTGGAAATAGGACAGGATATAACCGTTGGGATTTTCGAAAACGGGGAAATCGTAGACGTTATAGGCAAAAGCAAGGGTAAGGGGTACGCCGGTGTCATGAAAAGGCATAATTTTGCCGGAGGCCCTGCGAGTCATGGAGCTTCCAAGTTCCACAGGCAACCTGGCTCTGCAGGAGCGAGCAGTTCCCCCAGCCATATATTCAAGGGGAAAACCATGCCGGGAAGGATGGGAAACAAGAGAGTGACTGTAAAGAATCTCTCCATTGCCGGTGTCGACCCCGAAAATCATCTTTTGCTGATCAAGGGGGCCATTCCGGGTCCCAGAAACGGACTTGTCATGGTCCGAAAACGAAAAGGATCGCCGGAGTAGGGGGAGTGTGAAAATGCCGACAGTCAAAGTAGTCAATCTCAAAGGTGAAGTTGTCGGAGAGCAGGAATTGTCCGACGCGGTTTTTGCGGCTCCCGTCCATATTCCAGCGATGCACCAGGTCGTTGTGGCCCAACAGGCCAATCGAAGACAGGGGACGCATTCGACAAAGACAAGAGGAGAAGTCCGCGGAGGCGGTCGTAAACCCTGGAGGCAAAAGCATACGGGCAGGGCGAGGCACGGAAGCATAAGGTCGCCCATCTGGAAAGGTGGCGGCGTGACTCACGGGCCTAAGCCGCGTGACTATCACCTTAAAGTTAACCGTAAGGTGAGAAGGCTTGCTTTAAGGAGCGCGCTTTCCGTCAAAGTCAGGGAAGAGCGGCTGGTTGTGCTGGATTCTTTCGATTTGGAAAAACCTAAAACCAGGGATCTGGTGAACTTCTTCGAAGCCATCCAGGCCGGGAAAAAGCCGCTTGTGGTTATCGGGAAGTCGTTGCCGGCGGCCTACAAGTCTGTCAGCAATATACCCGGAGCAGGCGTGCTTCACGTCGACAGTATAAATGTTTATGACCTGCTTTATCACGATCATCTGATCGTGGCCTCCGACGCGCTTGAAAAGATCGAGGAGGTGCTCGCAAAATGAACGAGACCTATCATGATATCATCATCCGGCCTGTGATAACGGAAAAAAGCAGCCGGTTGATGGGGCTGGGGAAATATACCTTCGAAGTGCATCCGAAGGCCAACAAGATCCAGATTAAAAAAGCCGTAAGCGAAATATTCAAGGTCAAGGTGAAGTCCGTGCACACCATGCCTGTACCGTCAAAGCCGAAGCGAATGGGCGTATTTCTCGGACGATCCAGGTCATGGAAAAAGGCGATCGTGACCCTTGAGCCCGGCGAGCGGATTGAATTCTTCGAAGGCGCGAGCATCTAGCCGGGGGGGCTGAATAAATGGGAATCAAAAAATACAAACCAACAACCGCCGGCAGAAGGTTTATGACCGGCGACACCTTTGAAGAGATCACGAAAAAGGAACCGGAGAAATCTCTTGTTGAAACCCTGAAAAAAACGGGTGGCCGCAATAATCTTGGCAGGATCACCATGCGGCATCGAGGAGGCGGCAGCAAAAGGCGGTATCGTATCATCGATTTCAAACGTAACAAGCTAGACGTCCCCGGTAAAGTGGCGGCCATCGAGTATGACCCGAACCGTTCAGCGCGAATTGCCCTGATTCACTACGTCGACGGGGAGAAGCGTTATATACTTGCGCCGCAGGGTTTGGGCGTGGGCGATACCATACTGTCGGGAGAAAAAGCAGACATCAGACCGGGGAACGCCATGAAATTGAGGGACATGCCAATAGGTACCTTTATTCATAACATCGAGCTGGAACCCGGTCGTGGCGGCGTGATGGTCAGGGCGGCAGGAACCGCGGCCCAACTGATGGCCAAAGAGGGCAAGTACGCATACGTCAGGATGCCCAGCGGCGAACTGCGCCTGGTCCTTCTTGAGTGCATGGCGACAGTGGGGCAGTTGGGCAACATTACCCACGAAAACGTGACGGCCGGCAAGGCTGGACGCACCAGGTGGCTCGGCCGGCGGCCCCATGTCAGAGGGATGGTAATGAATCCCGTCGACCACCCCATGGGAGGTGGCGAGGGGCGGAGCAAATCGAACAAACATCCGGTCTCGCCCTGGGGCACCCCGGCCAAGGGTTATCGTACCAGGAAAAGGAAGCCGTCCGACAAGTTCATCGTACGGCGTCGACACGAGAAGTAGGACAGGGAGGGACGGTTATGGCTCGATCCATAAAGAAGGGGCCTTTCGTCGATCAGAAGCTTCTGCGCAAGATCGAGGCGATGAACGCCGAAGGGAAAAAACGGGTTATCAAGACTTGGTCCCGCCGTTCGACGATAGTGCCAGATATGATTGGACACACCATCGCGGTACATAACGGCAGGACACATATACCGATTTATATAAGTGAAAACATGGTTGGACACAAGCTGGGAGAATTTGCCCCGACGAGAAAGTTCGGCGGCCATGCCGGCCAGGAACGTTCCACCCGTGTAAGGTAGGAGGGAGAGGTCATGGAAGCTCGTGCAACAGTCCGCCAGGTGCGCATATCGCCCTTCAAGAGCCGCCAGGTGCTTGCTTTGATACGCGGTAGAAGGGCCGACGAGGCGCTCATGACCCTCAGGAACACGCCGAAAAAAGCGGCAAGGATTATCGAAAAGGTCCTGCGGAGCGCCGTCGCCAATGCCGAACATAATTACGGCATGGATGTCGACAGGCTTGTAGTCGTCCAGGCTTTCGCGGACCAGGGTCCGTCGATGAAACGGTGGCGCCCGGTGTCCATGGGAAGGGTTCATGCTTACAAGCACCGGACAAGCCATATAACCGTTGTGGTCGCTGAGCGGTAAGGAGGGGTAAAAGTTGGGTCAAAAAGTGCATCCCGTCGGTTTTCGCTTGGGAATCGTCAGAGACTGGGAATCGAAATGGTTTGCCGACGGAAAGAATTACGCGGAAAAACTTCATGACGACCTGAAGCTTCGCGAGTGGATCATGAAAAGGTGGTCACGCGCGGGGATTTCAAAGGTCGAGATAGAGCGCATAGGGAAAGTTATCAGGTTTACCGTATGGTCCGCCCGGCCCGGTGTAGTCATAGGCAAGGGCGGAACGGAGATACAGGCGGTCCGTGAAGAACTTCAGAATATGACCGGACACAAGATCATGATCAACGTTCAGGAGATAAAGGCGCCGGATAAGGATGCCCAGATAGTTTCCGAAGGCGTTGCTTCGGCTCTTGAGCGCAGGGTGAGTTTCCGACGGGCGATGAAACAGGCCATATTCCGGGCCATGAAAGCAGGAGCGGAAGGCATAAAAATCCAGTGCAGCGGCAGGCTCGGAGGAGCGGAAATCGCCAGGACCGAGTGGTATCTCGAAGGACGACTGCCGCTTTCGACGCTCAGAAACGATATTGACTACGGCTACTCCGAAGCGAAAACCATGTACGGCGTAATCGGAGTAAAGGTCTGGATAAACCGTGGTATCGCCCAAACGGAAACCCAGGCCTCCAGTAATGCAGAGCAAAAAGAGAGGGGGTAGCCTCCATGCTTATGCCGAAAAGGGTGAAATACCGGAAACCTCAAAGAAGACCCTTGCACGGTGTAGCCAAGGGCGGAAAATACATCGCCTTCGGGGAGTACGGGCTTCAGGCGACAGAATGTGCATGGATAACCGCCAGGCAGATAGAGGCTGCACGTATCGCCATTTCACGAAAGATGAAAAAGGGTGGAAAGATCTGGATAAGGATATTCCCGGATATGCCCTACACCAAAAAACCCCTTGAGACGCGAATGGGCAAGGGCAAGGGAGCTCCCGACCACTGGGTGGCGCCCGTTAAAAGAGGTCGCGTCATGTTTGAAATCGCCGGAGTCTCCCGTGAGGTTGCGGAACAGGCTTTTCGTACGGCGGCTCACAAGCTGCCCGTGAAGGTGCGTTTCCTTTCCCGAGCCGGGATGGGTGGTGAATGATCATGAAAAGCAGTGATCTGAGGGAACTTTCGTTGGACGAGTTAAAGGAACGACACAAAAAGTACAAGGAAGAGCTTTTCAACCTCCGTTTCCAGCATGCCATAGGCCAGTTGGGCAACACGAACCGCATAAAGGAAGTCAAGCGTTCGATAGCCCGGGTTTTGACGGTCATGAGGGAAAAGGAGATCGGGCTTGACCGGTCCGTCTAGGGGGGGTGCAGCGACAATGAATGAAAGATCGCGCAAGATGCGTGTGGGAACCGTAATTAGTGACAAGATGCAGAAAACCGTCGTGGTCAAGGTAGACCGCATGGCGGAGCATCCTCTTTACGGTAAACCCGTGCTACGCAGCAAAAACTATATGGCTCACGACGAAGAGGAAAATTGCCGAATCGGCGACAAGGTGCGCATCGAGGAAACACGCCCTCTGAGTCGTCACAAGAGATGGAAGGTCGTTGAAATCGTCGAACGGGCTCCCGTTTTTGATACGTCGACGGAGAAGGAGGCATAGGCCATGATCCAGCTTCGTACCACTATGAACGTAGCGGACAACTCCGGCGCGAAAAAGATCATGTGCATACAGGTTCTCGGTGGAAGCCGGCGCCGGTGGGCTTCCGTCGGCGACGTAATCGTCGCTTCCGTCAAGGAAGCCATTCCAAACAGCAATGTGGGTAAAGGTCAGGTCGTCAAGGCCGTCATCGTAAGGACGAAAAAGGAGATCCGCAGAAAAGACGGATCCTACGTGAGGTTTGACGAGAATGCCGCCGTTGTCATAGATAACAACGGCGATCCGAGAGGGACACGCATTTTTGGTCCCGTAGCCAGAGAGCTGAGGGAGAAGAAATTTATGCGGATCGTTTCCCTCGCTCCGGAGGTTGTTTAGGGAGGCTGCGGAAAATATGAGTAAGATGCGAATTAAAAAAGGTGACAGGGTGCGTGTTATTTCCGGCAAGGACAAGGGCAAGGAAGGCAAGGTGCTGCGACGTAACCCCGAAAGAGATATGGTTGTCGTCGAAGGTGTCAACGTTGTGACCAAGCACGCGAGGCCTTCCGCGAAAAACCCCCAGGCCGGGATAATCAAGCAGGAAGCACCCGTTTACGCAAGCAAGGTCATGCTTGTGTGCCCCATGTGCGGAGAGCCCACAAGGGTGGCGCGGGCTTATCTGGAAGATGGACGAAAGGTCCGTGTTTGCAAGAAATGCAGCGAAATCGTCGACAAGGTCTAGTAAGGGAGGCGACAAAAGAATGGTCCCGCGTTTGGCTGAAAAATACCGAAAGGAAATAGTTTTTCGCCTCCAGAAGGAATTTGGCTACAAAAATGTCATGGAGGTACCGCGGATCGTCAAGATTGTGGTCAACGCAGGCGTTGGCGACGCGAAACAAGATTACAAGCTGATGGAATCAGCTGTCTCGGAGATGGAAACTATCACGGGCCAGCATCCTATGGTAAAAAGGGCCCGCAAGTCCGTTGCCGGATTCAAGGTGCGCTCCGGAATGCCCGTAGGATGCTCGGTTACTCTGAGGGGAGCCAGGATGTGGGAATTTCTGGACAGGATGATATCCCTGGCCCTTCCGAGGATCAAGGACTTTCAGGGGGTATCGCCGAAAGGCTTCGACGGCAGAGGCAACTACAACCTCGGTCTTCGTGAACAGCTGATATTCCCTGAAATCGATTATGACAAGGTTGCAAGGGTCCGGGGAATGAATGTAACCATCGTTTCCACGGCTAAAACCGACGAAGAAGCCATGAGTCTCCTCAAGGAGCTTGGCATGCCCTTCAGCCGGTAAGGAGGGTTCGAATATATGTCCAGGAAAGCATTGGAACACAAGGCAAGACAAAAACCCAAGTATGCAGTCAGGTCATATAACAGGTGCCCGATTTGCGGTAGGGTTCATTCTTATATGAGGAAATTCAATATGTGCCGTTGTTGCTTCCGCAAGCTGGCCAGGGAAGGCAAGATCCCTGGAGTAGTAAAATCCAGCTGGTAGCACGGGATGCGGTGGAGGAGGCAAAAGCGATGTATGTGACCGATCCAATCGCGGACATGCTCACGCGCATCCGGAACGCGAACATGGTTTTCCATGAGACAGTGGAGATGCCTTTGAGCAAGACCAAGCTGGCAATAGCGAAGATCCTGAAAGAAGAGGGATACATCAAAAACTTCAGGGTCATAAACGATCCGAAAAAACCCTATGCGATACTGCGCCTGTATCTGCATTACGGACCCGGGAAAGAAAGGGTCATCCAGGGCTTGAGAAGGATCAGCAAACCTGGCCGCAGGATTTACGTCAGGAAAGACGAACTTCCGCGCGTAATGCGCGGCCTGGGGACGGCTATTATTTCGACACCCCAGGGGATGATGACTGACAGTGAGGCCCGGAAACAGGGTCTTGGCGGAGAAGTCATCTGCTACGTATGGTAGGGGGTGTTAGCTTTGTCTAGAATCGGGAGAAAACCCATAACCCTGCCTGACGGCGTAACGATGACCGAAGATTCCGGTAAGTTAAATGTAAAAGGACCAAAGGGCGAATTGTCCATGGACCTGGTACCCGGTGTGAAAGTCAATATCGAAGGACAAACGGTCACCGTGGAGAGAATGAGCGAAGACAAGAAAACCAGGGCTTTTCACGGGATGACTAGGGCCCTTGTCAATAACCTTGTCTTGGGCGTCAGCCAGGGATTTGAGAAGAAACTGGAAATTGTCGGAGTGGGGTGGAGGGCCCAGATGCAGGGCAAAACTCTGGTTTTGAATCTCGGTTACTCCAATCCGGTTCAATACGAACCGCCGGAGGGGATCGAGATATCCACTGATGGGCCGACTAAAATCTCGGTCCGCGGCATCGACAAGCAGGTAGTCGGACAGGTCGCCGCCGAAATTAGAGGATTCAGGCCACCCGAGCCCTACAAGGGTAAAGGCATAAGGTATTCCGACGAGCAGGTATTGAGGAAAGCCGGCAAGGCAGGGGCTTAACGGTGCGAGGTGAATAATATGATCACTAAACGTTCAAGAAACGAAATGCGGCTCATACGACACCGCCGCCTCCGGCGCAAGATTTTCGGTACTCCGGAGAAGCCGAGACTGGCGGTTTTCAGGAGTCTGAATCACATCTATGCCCAGCTTATAGACGATACCCGAGGTCACACGCTCGCTTCCGCTTCGACCAACGAGGCCGAACTGAAAAAAAGCCTCTCAAGCACCTCTGACATGGAAGCAGCGAAAGCTGTCGGCGAGCGCATTGCCGCGAGGGCTCGGGACCTGGGTATAACCGCGGCGGTTTTCGATAGAGGCGGCCATATGTACCATGGCAAGGTTAAAGCTCTTGCCGACGCCGCCCGGGAAGCCGGCCTGAAGCTCTAAGGAGGCTTGAAGAATGAGCAAGACGTCTAACGCAAAGGGGACAGAGCTTATAGAGCGCGTCGTCTCCATAAACAGGGTAAGCAAAGTCGTAAAAGGCGGTAAACGTTTCAAATTCAGTGTTCTCGTGGTAGTCGGCGATGGTGAAAGCCGAGTTGGAGTCGGGATCGGAAAGGCCAAGGAAATTTCCGAGGCAGTAAGAAAAGGTATCGACAAGGCGAAGAAGAACCTGGTCGAATTCAAACAGGTTGGATCGACTATTCCCCACGATATCATCGGTCGCTATGGGGCCGCCGAAGTGCTTTTGAAGCCCGCGGCACCGGGAACGGGAGTTATCGCCGGAGCGGTTGTCCGCGCCATCATGGAACTGGGTGGTGTAAGCGATGTCCTTACTAAAGTCATCGGAAGGACTTCCAACCCCGTCAACGTGGCCTACGCCACAATGCAGGCTGTAAAGTCGCTGAGAAGCCCCGAAGAAGTATTGCGCCTCAGAGGGAAATTGCGGCGCGACGAGCAATCGGCATAGGAGGAGCTCTAGGCAATGGCAAAAATAAAAGTAACTCTCAAACGCAGTCCCGCGGGCCGTCCGGAAAGGCAGAAGGCAACGGTCAAGGCTCTTGGGCTCAGGCGTATCCATCAAAGCGTTGTCCATGAGCAGACTCCCCAGATCTTGGGGATGGTCAAGGCTGTTTCGCACCTTGTCGATTGGGAAAAGATTGAGGAGTAGGAGGGACAGCCATGGAACTTCATGAACTCAGACCGGCAGAGGGCTCGACGAAAAAAAGAAAAAGGATAGGACAGGGAAAGGGTAGCGGCCTTGGAAAGACCAGCGGAAAAGGCCACAAGGGACAGAAAGCCCGTAGCGGTGGAGGAGTACGCGCCGGTTTTGAAGGCGGGCAGATGCCCCTTGCGCGCAGGATCCCTAAACGTGGATTCAACAACGCCCGGTTCGCCAGGACGTACCAGGTAGTCAATATCTCGTCACTTGAGGAATCATTCGACGCCGGTTCGAGCGTAGGACCAGAGCAATTGCTTGAGCGGAGGCTCGTCAGGTCGCTTCGCAAACCCGTAAAGATCCTCGCCAATGGGGACATCACGAAGGCCCTTACGGTAAAGGCACATGCCTTTAGTGGACAGGCCGCGGAAAAAATCAGGGCCGCGGGCGGAAAAACCGAGGTGATTTAGGTGCTGGACGCCTTTCGGGATGCATTCAGGCTTCCGGACCTGAAGCGGCGGATCCTTTTTACCGTCGGAGTGCTTTTCGTCTATCGACTTGGAGCGCACATCCCAACGCCTGGAATAGATCCGGAGGCCATGGCCCGGCTGTTCGAACAGGGCGGCGTCCTCGGCTTTCTGGACCTTTTTGCCGGTGGCGCCCTCCGGCGTTTCAGCGTTTTCGCCCTCGGTGTGGCTCCTTACATTAACGCGAGTATCGTAATGCAGCTTCTTGTGGTAATCTTCCCTGCTCTTGAAAAATTGCAGAAAGAAGGAGAGCAGGGCAGAAAAAAGATCGTTCAATACACGCGACTGGGCACCATATTCTTCGCCGCTGTACAAGCTGTCGGCATGACTTTCTGGCTCAGGAATCTAGGGATATTTACCGGTTCGGTATTCGGTTTCATCACCGTCGTCATTACCATTACGGCTGGTTCTGTCGTGGTGATGTGGCTGGGCGAGGAAATATCCGACCATGGCATAGGGAACGGGATTTCCCTTTTGATATTCGCCGGGATAGTGGCGAGGATTCCCGAAGCCATCATCAGGACGTGGGAGCTCATGAGGTTGGGTGAAATGAACCTTCTCGTCATGGTAATTGCGGCCGGTGTTATGGTGGCCGTCGTGGCGGGTTGTGTTCTTCTCCAGGAAGGACAAAGAAGGCTTCCCGTTCAATATGCCAAGAGGGTGATCGGAAACAAGATGTATGGGGGACAGAGCACATTCATCCCCCTTAAAGTCAACCAGGCAGGGGTTATTCCGATAATCTTCGCTTCGTCGGTGCTTCTTTTCCCGTATACGATAATGCGCTTTTTTTCGGGCGACCTGGCAACGCGGATACAAAACATGTTGTCACCGGGTAACCCCTTGTACATGGTGCTTTACGTGGCGCTCATAGTATTTTTCGCCTATTTCTATACCGCGGTTGTATTCGATCCCGCGGATACGGCAAACAACATGAAGAAATACGGGGGTTTCATACTCGGTATCAGGCCCGGGAAGCCAACAGCAGAATACATAGAAAAAGTCATGTCGAGAATAACCCTCGGCGGTGCTGTGTTTCTCGCCGTTGTGGCGCTTCTGCCTACACTGATGACCCAACTTATGGGAATAACCACCTTCTATTTCGGTGGTACTGCGGTCCTTATCGTCGTCGGTGTGGCCCTTGATACGGTTCATCAGATCGAGGCACAGCTTCTGATGCGCCATTATGAAGGAATACTGAAGCGCGGCAAGGGCAAGTCGGCAGGGCTGCTGAAGATGTAACAAGGGATCGATGGGATGTGTTGCGAGATGCGAGTCATTTTTATTGGACCTCCCGGCGCCGGCAAGGGAACCCAGGCGGAGGTAATTAGCCGGGAAAAGGGCATAGCTCATATTTCCACCGGAGACATATTGAGAAAGCACGTGGCCGAAAGGACTGAGCTCGGGAAAACCGCGCGGGAATATATGGACGCAGGCAAGCTGGTCCCCGATGAAGTCATCATCGGGATGATGGAAACCCGCCTTTCTGAAAAAGATTGCGAAAGAGGTTTCATCCTGGACGGATTTCCCCGGACGGTTCCGCAGGCTGAAGCCCTCGATGGGTTGCTCCGGCGGCTGGCTATATCACTAGACGGTGTAGTGCTTTTCGTTGTTCCCGATGAAGTAGTTATAAAACGCTTGTCGGGCAGGCGGGTGTGCAAGTCATGCGGGGCCATTTATAACGTCCATTCAAAACGTCCTTCAGAAGAAGGCCTGTGCGACAAGTGCGGTGGAGTTTTATATCAGCGGGACGACGACACTGAAGAGGTAATAAAAAGCCGGCTGGAAGTCTACAAGAAACAAACGGCTCCTCTGGTCGACTATTACAGGGATAAAGGGCTTTTGGTCGAAGTGGACGCATCGGGGGAAAGCTCTGCAGTGGTGAAATCTATCGTGGATTTCGTGGAAGGGAAAAAATGATTTCTCTCAAGTCCGGAAAGGACATTTCAGCGATGAGGGCCGCCGGCAAAATTGTCGTCGACGTCCTTGAATTGATGAAGGAACTTGTTAGGCCCGGAGTGGCCACGCTGACTCTCGATGAACGGGCCAGAGATCTTATTGAAAGATCAGGAGCCAGACCCGCCTTTCTCGGTTACAGGGTCCCCGGTAACCCAAGGCCGTTTCCGGGGGCATTGTGTGTGTCAATCAATGAGGAAGTGGTTCACGGGATCCCGAGCGGGGACAGGCTCCTTGAGGAAGGCGACATAGTAAGCATCGACGTTGGGGTCCTTTACGGCGGCTATTACGGCGATGCCGCGTTTACCTATGCGGTGGGCAGAGTCAGTGAAAAGCGAAAGCGACTCCTTGATGTGACAAAAGAAAGCCTCGAAAGAGCCATAAACGCTGCGGAACCAGGCAATACGATTGGGGATCTCGGTTACGCAGTGGAATCCTTCGTGATTTCGAGGGGCTACGGGATAGTGCGGGATTATGCGGGGCACGGCATAGGCAGGAGGCTTCACGAACCCCCGCAGGTGCCGAATTTCGGGAAACCCGGACAGGGAGTTACGCTCAAAACGGGAATGACGTTGGCCATAGAGCCAATGATCACATCCGGGGAAGAAAGTGTCGAGACCCTGCCAGACCTCTGGACGGTTGTAACCAGCGATCGGTCCGATGCCGCACATTTTGAGAAGTCGATACTGGTCACCGAAGCTGGTCCGGAGATCCTTACTCCATGGGAATGACTTTGCGGGGTGGATTCGATGGACGTGGGCCGGGTTGTCATATCCAGGAAGGGTAAAGATGCCGGTAATTGGTATATTGTCTCGGGAATTTCCGAAGACGCGCGCAGAGTTTACCTCGTCGATGGAAGAAAATGGAGCTGGGATCGGCCCAAGAAAAAAAACCCCGTACATATCCAGCCGACCAGAGTTGTCATAAAGGAGGTCGCAGAGATGGCTGAAACCGGAAAGCGGATGAGCGACGAATCGATCCGCAGTATTCTCGAAGAGACCCGAAAAGGGTCCGGGGGCTCGGAAAGGTGACGGTAGCGGATGCCGAAAGATGATGTAATCGAAGTCAAGGGGAAGGTAATTGAGCCTCTCCCAAACGCGATGTTCCGAGTCGAGCTCGAAAACGGACACAAGATACTGGCTCATGTATCCGGGAAAATGAGGATGCATTTCATTCGTATCCTTCCGGGAGACAGGGTTCTTCTGGAGATTTCGCCCTATGACTTGACACGGGGAAGAATCGTGTATAGATATAAATAGTTTGCCTTCCGGCCGGTGAAAGGGTTGTCGACCAGCCAGAGGGCATTCTCAGGAGGAGTGTTGGAAGATGAAGGTAAAACCCTCGGTGAAGCCGATTTGTGAATATTGCCGTGTAATTAAAAGAAACGGCGTAATCCGGATAATCTGCAAAAAGAATCCCAGGCACAAGCAACGCCAGGGAGCAAGGAGGTAGCGCAGGAATGGCACGCATTGCAGGAGTTGACCTGCCAAGAGAAAAACGGGTCGAAATAGCTCTGACCTATATATACGGGATCGGCCTCCCCACGGCCCAGCGCATTCTCGCTGCGACGTCGATCAATCCCGATACCCGGGTCAAGGATTTGACTGAGGACGAAGAGCAGAAACTACGTGCTCAAATCGAGGAAAACTACAAGGTGGAAGGTGACCTCAGAAGAGAAGTCACCATGAACGTAAAGCGGCTTATGGAAATAGGCTGCTACAGGGGCTTGAGGCACAAGCAGGGATTACCCGTGCGCGGACAGAAAACGAAGACCAATGCCCGTACGCGTAAGGGACCGAGACGGGCCGTTATGGGCAAGAAAAAGGCCCCCGGGAAGAAATAACCACGTGTGAGCGAAAGGGTATTTACCCAAAGGAGGGAATCCGGACGTGGCAAAAAGACAGCAACGTCGAGGAAAACGGAAAGAACGTAAAAACATAAGCTATGGTGTGGCTCATATTCATTCGACTTTCAACAACACTATCATCGGTGTAACCGACAAGGAGGGTAATCTCCTTACTTGGGCATCGGGTGGAAATGTCGGTTTCAAGGGAACCAGGAAATCCACACCATACGCCGCGCAGATGGCTGCTCAACAGGTGGCGAAACAGGCTCAGGATCATGGGGTCCAGGAGATCGACGTCATAGTCAAGGGGCCAGGACCAGGTCGTGAATCCGCCATAAGGTCACTGCAGGCAGCGGGACTTCAGGTAAACATGATAAGGGACGACACTCCCATTCCGCATAACGGCTGCCGACCGCCGAAGAGACGCCGGGTATAGAGGAGGGCACGGTATAAATGAGCAGATATACAGGACCAGTTTGCCGCCTGTGCAGAGCTGAGGGGACGAAGCTTTTCCTCAAGGGTGACAGGTGCTATACGGAAAAATGTTCACTCAACAGGAAGAACCATCGTCCCGGCCAGCACGGCCAAAGACGGACCAAAGTGAGTGAATACGGACTTCGTTTACGCGAGAAGCAAAAACTTCGCCGGTTTTACGGCATGAACGAGAGCCAGTTCAGAAGGTTCTACCAGCAGGCCACCAAAATGGCCGGCCAGACAGGCCATAACTTTCTGCAGCTCCTTGAGCGTAGGCTTGACAACGTGGTCTACCGCATGGGAATCGGTAACAGCCGCAGGCAGGCCAGGCAAATTGTGCTCCATGGCCATATCATGGTTAACGGTCGGAAAGTGGATATCCCAAGCTACCTGGTCAGGCAGGGAGACCGTATCACCATAGCTGAGGGAAGTCGGGATGTCCCGGTCATCAAGGAAAACGTGGAAGTTGCCGGAAGCAGGACGCTCCCGGCCTGGCTCGCCTTTGACGCCGATAAGTACGAAGGCAGTGTCCTTATGGTGCCCGACCGGGAACACATCGATGTCCCGGTTAAAGAACAGCTGGTCGTAGAGTTCTATGCACGCTAAACCAGCGATGGGGGGATTTATTTTGGAACATATCCGACCGGAAATACGCATCGAGGAAAGCACCCCCCTGCACGGTAGAATAGTCCTCGAGCCACTGGAAAGAGGATACGGAGTAACACTTGGTAACGCCCTCAGGAGGGTATTGCTTTCTTCCATAAAAGGAGCGGCCATTACGGCCGTGCGGATAGAAGGCGTGTTGCATGAATTCAGTACAGTAGAGGGAGTTCGTGAAGATGTTATAGAAATGATGCTGAACCTGAAAAAGGTTCCGGTACGCTCCTACGCGAACGATGTCCGTGTACTGAGGTTGGAGGCCGAAGGGCCTAAAGAGGTTACGGCAGCCGACATCCACCCCGATAGTGAGGTCGAATTCACAGATCCCGACGCAAGAATCTGTACCCTTTTGGAGGGTGCCAAGTTGGAAATGGACCTCTTTGTGGAAAGGGGTACAGGATATGCGACCACCGACCGCCAGCGTCCTTCCTATTTGCCGGTCGATGCGCTGATGGTTGATGCCGTTTACTCGCCGGTGCTGAGGGTCAAGTACGAAGTGCAGGACGCCAGGGTGGGGCAAAGGACGGACTACGAGAGGCTGCTTCTTGATGTATGGACGAATGGAGCCGTCGATCCGGAGTCGGCCGTTACCGAGGCCGCCGGAATCCTTCAGGGCTATTTCGGACGATTCATCGATGATTTGCAAAAAATGAGTGAGGCGGAGCCTGAAAGGGAATTGGAAGAGACAATTTCCTCCGGGAAGTCGGAAACGGCCGGCGAAGAATCCGGCCTGGAAGAGAACGCATTGCTCGCAAGACCGATAAAAGACCTTGAGCTTTCCATTCGCAGCGAAAACTGCCTTTTAAGAGGCGGCGTGCAGACTATAGGTGATCTTGTTTCCCGAGGCAAGGCGGAGCTCCTTAAAATAAGAAACCTGGGTAAGGTTTCGTTAAAGGAGATCGAGGAAAAACTTGAAAAATTCGGTTTGACCATCGAAGAAGGGGAAAAGAAAGAAGTTTTGCCTGAACAACCCGAAGAAGAAAACGAAACGGAGGAGACAGTCTGATGAGGCATCGGATGGACAGACGCACACTCGGACGGTATGGAAGCCACCGCCGGGCCATGCTGTCGAACCTCGCCGCAGATTTATTTCTACAGGAAAGACTGGAAACGACGCTTCCCAGAGCAAAGGAACTGCGCAGGGTTGCAGAAAGACTCGTGACGAAGGCCAAACACGGAGGACTGCACAACAGGCGTCTGGTGGCTTCGAGAATGCCTGACAAGGCAGCTGTGAAAAAACTCTTTGATGAATTGGCGCCCAGGTATGAATCGCGTAATGGCGGATATACCCGTATCGTCAAAACGGGTTTCCGTCACGGAGACTCCTCTCCTATGGCCGTTATCGAACTCGTAGAGGAGTCATGACCGAAAGGGTAATCGTATCATTTGAGAACGTTTCATATACCTATCCCGGAAGTGGAAAATTCGCTCTCAAGGATATAAACCTGGAAGTCAGTGAAGGGGAATGGTTAGCTGTTCTAGGGGCGAACGGATCTGGGAAATCCACACTCGCCAGGCATTTCAACGCCCTGCTGGTTCCGACGCAGGGCGTTTGTCTTGTCGGCGGATCCGACACAAGAACAGATGATGGCCAACGTCGTGCGCGAGAAATGGCGGCTATCGTTTTTCAAAATCCGGAAAACCAGATAGTGGCGGCCATAGTCGAGGAAGATGTGGCCTTCGGACCGGAAAATCTCGGTGTTCCTCCGGAAGAGATAAAAAGGCGAGTTGAACGGGCACTTAAGGAAACGGGGCTCACTGACCTTGCCGGTAAACCGACCTATGCTCTTTCAGGTGGGCAGAAGCAACGCCTCGCCGTTGCGGGGGCCATAGCCATGCAGCCTCCATGCCTTGTCCTCGACGAGGCGACGTCCATGCTCGACCCGAGCGGTCGACAAGAGTTGCAACAGGTGCTCTGGCGACTTCATTCAGAAGGAATGACCCTGGTCTCGATTACCCATCGCATGGAAGAGATACTTCGATGCGATCGTTGCGTAGTTTTGAACGGAGGGTCTATTGTTTGGGAAGGCTTGCCTTTGGCGCTTTTCCGGGACGAAGACCGGCGCCTCGGCCAGTGGGGGCTGGAGATACCACCTCTGGTTGCGGTCTGGAAAGGCCTTGTGGGAAGCGGTATTATTTCATGCGAAGTCCCGCCGGTTCTTGAGGAAATGGTGTCGGCGTTGTGTCCATAGTAATCGATAATGTCACCCACATTTACCATAGGGGAACGCCCCTTGAAACAGTCGCTCTTTCGGGAGTCTCCCTGGTCGTTGATCGCGGGGAATGGGTTTCCGTTGTGGGCCATACCGGCAGCGGAAAGTCGACTCTTGCCCAACATATGAATGCACTCCTGCTGCCTACGGAGGGACATGTCTCTGTCGATGGCGTTGGAGTTGAGGAAAACCGCGCCAGGCTGAGGGAGATTCGAAGGAAAGTTGGATTGGTCTTCCAGTATCCCGAACAGCAGATATTTGAAGAAACCGTTTTCGAGGAGATAGCTTTCGGGCCAAGGAACTGGGACGTTCCCAAGGACGAAATTCCCGAAAGGGTAACGGAAGCGCTTTTGCTGGCAGGTCTTGGCGAAACCTTCAAAGAACTTTCCCCCTTTCACTTGTCGGGAGGGGAAAAGCGTCGCGTAGCCATTGCTTCAGTACTGGCAGTCAGGCCCGATTATCTGGTTTTGGATGAGCCTACGGCCGGCCTGGACGCATCAGGTAAAAGGGAATTATGTGATCTCTTGCATGGTCTGAAGCAAAAAGGGACCGGTATAGTGCACATAACTCACGACCTGGAGCTGGCCGTATCCGTCAGTGACAGGATACTGGTTCTCACCGGGGGCAAATCGAGGTTATGGGGTACTCCCGAGGTCATTCTTGAGGAATTGACGGAACGCGAAGTTCCCGGCCTCGTAATGCCTCCGGTGCCTCTTTTTTCGGGAAGGTTGAGGGAACTTGGAATGGATGTCCCGGTGACCTGGAATGGCGAAACCCTTGTAGGCGCAATAGAAAGGTGCGTCAGAAAATGAGATTTCTTAACCACCTGACGCTGGGGCAATATGTGCCGACAGGGTCTGTAGTGCACAGGATTGACCCCAGGGCTAAAATACTGGCAACCCTTTCTATTCTGACAGGCGTCTTTCTTGCCGGTCAATGGCAGGTCTTCGCGCTTTGGGCAGCCTTCTTGGCCATTATCGTGGTCATGTCAAGGCTGCCTCTTTCAATGGTGTTACGTACCGCCAGGCCCGTCATTTTCCTTGTGGTATTTACAGCAGTGATACATTTGTTGTTCAGCCAGGGAACCCCGGTTTTCCGTTTCGGTATACTCAAGGTAACGGAAGAAGGCTTGCGAATGGCCTTCAAAATGGGTTCCCGCCTGTTCTTGCTCGTGATTTTCGCCGGGACGCTGACGTTGACTACAAGCCCTACTGAACTGGCCGACGGGCTGGAACATCTTCTTTCACCTTTAAAGCCGCTGGGGTTTCCTGCCCACGAAATGGCCATGATGATGACTATCGCGATCCGTTTCATACCAACCTTGCTTGACGAAACGGACAGAATCATGAAGGCTCAGTTGGCAAGAGGAGCTGACCTTGACAGCGGAGGAATAATAAAGCGACTTAGGGCTTTTATCCCTGTGCTCGTTCCTCTTTTCGTTATAGTTTTCCAAAGGGCGGACGAGCTTGCCATAGCTATGGAATCTCGCAATTACAAAGGCGGGGCAGGACGTACACGAATGAACCCTCTGGTTTGGAGATCGAGGGATTCCCTGGCCTTTCTAGCGGTTTTGGTGGTTACGATGTTTCTTGTTTTTTTAAACTCGAGGATATCTGTTGTATGAAGTATGCTATTAAGATAGCCTATGATGGTGGGTACTTCTCAGGTTGGCAAAAACAACCCGGCAGAACAACCGTTCAGGAGTCAGTCGAAAAGGCATTGAAGGCGTTTTGTCACCAAGACGTTTCAGTGCACGGTGCGGGAAGGACTGACAAGGGTGTTCACGCCCTCGGACAGGTGGCATCTTTCGAACTCAAGGATCCTTTACCTCTTGAAACGATCATTTCGGCAGGCAATGCCCACTTGCCAGACCAAATCCGGTTGATGGAAGCCGCGCATGTAGACGAATCTTTTCACGCAAGGTACAGCGCACTCTGGAGGGAGTACGTATATCACGTGTGGACAGGGGCTTCATGTTATCCTCATATAAGGAATTACGTCTGGTGGAAACGCCGGGCCGACTGGGACATGGAAAAGGTAAGGTCAGCCTGCGGAAAGTTTACTGGAACCCATGATTTCAGAGCCTTTTGTCGTGCCAGCGAGTGTCCGCAGAATGCGGTCCGGTATATTGCACGGATGACCGTTGCGAAGCGCGGTCCACTGGTCCGCTTTCGGATACGCGGGAATGCCTTCCTTACCAACATGGTAAGGATCATGATAGGTACTACCGACCACATCGCAGCGGGAGCCTGTAGTCTGGAAATCCTGGACTACCTCCTTAGCGGCGCCAACAGGGAAGAGGCCGGACCTACGGCACCCGCGCAGGGGCTTATCCTCCAGAAGATCGGATATGGTGTTCCCTTATGGCCCAGTGCCGGTTCTTGAGGTGAAGGGTTGTTCGGGATATAGTTTTTAGCGGTGTCTTTCGAATCATGTTCCGTTTGCGGCATGAGATTGTCTTGCTTTGGTTGTCTGCTTCGGAGCAGCCCGTTGAAGGAGTGATAGGGTGTGTGGGGAATGGACATTGGAATAGATCTCGGTACAGCCAACGTGCTTATATATATGAAACAGAAGGGCGTTGTCCTCAGGGAGCCTTCCGTGGTCGCCGTCGATCTGAATACCGATCGCATACTTGCCGTGGGGCTGGAGGCTAAAAGAATGCTCGGAAGGACTCCGGGAAACGTAGTGGCCGTAAGGCCTTTGAGGGACGGGGTCATTGCCGATTACACCATGACGGAAGCGATGCTACGTTATTTTCTCAAGAAAGTGATAAAGGGTTTCGGGCGGATGCTTAGAAGACGCGTCATGGTTTGTGTGCCTTCGGGAGCCACCGATGTGGAACGCCGGGCCGTCCTCGAGGCTGCCGTGGAAATAGGAGCGAAGGAAGCCTACTTGATAGAAGAGCCAATGTCCGCGGCGATAGGGGCTAATCTGGACATTTCCGAACCCAGGGGCAATATGATCGTCGATATAGGGGGTGGAACCACCGACATAGCCGTCATATCCTACGGCGGCATCGTCGTAACCGAGTCCCTCAGGCTTGGGGGCGACCGCCTGGACGAGAATATAACGCGCTATATCAGAAGGGAATACAACCTCGCTATCGGTGAGCAGACAGCCGAAGATATCAAAATGAAAATCGCCACCTGCTATCCTTCCGAGAACGAAGAAAAAACCATGGTCATCAAGGGAAGAGACCTCGTACACGGGTTGCCGAGGCAACTTGAGATCTCCGAGAGGCTCGTGGCGGAAGCAATAGAAGAGACCTTGCAGATGATAATAGACGGAGTCCGACAGGTTTTGGAGCAGACCCCGCCGGAGCTTTCCGCTGACATAATAGACCGGGGCATTACCTTGACAGGGGGCGGCGCACTGCTAAATGGATTGCCGCAACTTTTAACCGATAAGACAGGCATTCCGGCCTACGTTGCTGATGCACCGCTGGAATGCGTTGTTTTGGGTACGGGCAAGGCCTTGGACGCGCTGGATGTTCTTAAAGCGAACGGAGCCCTTTTGGGGACGTCGAGAAAGCGAGGAAGGCGTGGTTGAAGAAAAATAAACCCTGGTGGAATGAGGGTTTACACTTTTCGTGCGTGAGTTGCGGAAGATGCTGTAGGGGCGAACCCGGTACAGTGTTGGTGACCCCGGAAGAAGCTGAGGCCATTTCAAGGAGACTTAAAAAACCGGTCGGGGCATTTACGAGAGAAAGTTCCCTCGTGGGCGAAAAAGTTCGTTCCCTGCTGGAAAGGCCCACAGGTGAATGTGTTTTTTTGGGTGAATGCGGGTACGGATGTGTCTTGTATGACCTTCGCCCCTCACAATGCAGGCTTTTCCCATTCTGGCCTTCACTTCTTTCTTCTCAGGAGGCATGGGAGAGAGAAAGAGGACGTTGCCCGGGCATAGGAAAGGGAAAGTGGCATTCTCCTATGGAAATAGAGTTATGCCTTGCGCAGGCGCCACACCCGAAATTATGAACGAATTCGCTAATAGGAAATAATATTTCAAAGATATGAAAGAGTGTTGAAATAAATTCTTTTGTGTGTGAAAATAAAAATTGACAAGTAAACCAGGTTATAGGGGTGGCAAAAGAATATGGGTGCTTCATAAGCCCCAAATATTAAATGCAGGGAGGCAACAAGAATGGCAAAGGTTAACAGAGATGTGGCGCCGCAGGATGTGTTTTCGGAGATTTCGAAACTGTTGCTAAGGGATGGTTTCGACATCGTTATCGACATGGAGAAGTCACAAGGATCTCACATGATCAACAAGCTTGACGGTGCTGACTGGCTGGATTTTTATACCTTCTTCGCCTCTTCTCCGTTCGGCATGAATCACCCCAAACTGGCAAACGACGAATTCAAGGAAACCATTTTCCGTGCCGCGATCAACAAGGTAGCCAACTCGGACATCTACACTCAGGAACTTGCAAAGTTCATCAAAACCTTTGGCGATATCGCAGTTCCGGAAGGCTTTAAACATATTTTTCTCATCGACTACGGGACGCTGGCCGTTGAAAACACCTTCAAGGTGGCCATGGACTGGAAAGTCCAGAAGCTGCTTCAACAGGGCAAAATCAGCAAGGGAGACGCCATCAAGGGGCGCAAGGGAACGAAGGTCCTCCATTTCAACGAGGCCTTTCATGGCCGTAGCGGCTACACCCTTACGGTGACCAACACTCACGATCCCAACAAGTACCAGTATTTCGCTCAATACGACTGGCCCCGCGTGCTGAACCCCAAGATCTTCTGGCCCCTCGAGGAAAACTTGGGAATCGTGGAATGGCTGGAGCGGGTTTCCATCAAGCAGATCAAGCAAGCCATCTGGGAAAACCCCGACGATATCTGCGCCATAATAATAGAGACGATCCAGGGCGAGGGTGGAGACAACCATTTTCGCACCGAGTTCTTCAAACAGCTCAGGCAAATCTGCGATGAAAATGATATACTTCTTATCTTTGACGAAGTCCAGTGCGGTATGGGAATTACTGGAAAGATGTGGGCCTTCGAGCACCATGCGCCGGTAAAACCCGATATGTTCGCCTTCGGGAAGAAGGCGCAGATCTGCGGACTGGTAGCCGGGCCAAGAGTCGATGAAGTGGAGAACAACTGCTTCAAGATCTCGAGCCGTATCAATTCCACGTGGGGCGGTAACCTTGTGGACATGGTAAGGGCTACCAGATACCTGGAAATTTACGAAGAGGACAATGTCCTCGATTACGTGGCAAACGATGCCGGCCCGAAACTGTTGAAAGGGCTTCATGAAATCCGGAAGGATTTCCCCGATTTCATCTGGAACGTACGAGGCAAGGGGCTCATGTGCGCCTATGATTTCTGCAGTGAGGAAATGAGGAACAAGGCCGTAAAGAAATTCCATTCAAAGCACGTCCTGGTGCTGCCCTGCGGCGATGTCTCGATCCGTTTCCGCCCTGCGCTTAATATCCCCGAAAAAGATCTTCAGCGGGGACTTGATGTCACAAGGGAAGTTCTGAGCGAGCTCAAGAAAGAGAACGCCTAGGGGAGGTTCGCTCGAAAAACCAACCCTGCGATAAAATATTTAAGGGGGAGCGGGTTATGTGCTCCCCCTCATTTTTTGTACTGGTTCATGTGAGCTCGGCATCTTCATGACAATTAAAGTTTCCAGGATCTGTGTTCCTTGACTTTGATGCGCAAGCCCTCGCTTTGTGCTAACTTTGTTGTGGAACATAGAGGAGGTCTCTGGCGTTGTTTTCAAGTCTTCCGGAAATGAACTGGACCCTCATCGCTATGCTTTTGGTTGTAAGCGCTGTTGTAGCCTTCATCGGCGATATAGTGGGCATGCGCATCGGGAAAAGGCGCGTGAGTATATTCGGCTTGCGTCCGAGGTATACCTCTTCTCTTGTGACGATTGTAACGGGCATATTGATCATGGTGTTCACTCTGGGAGCCCTTGCGGTGACTTCGGACACGGTACGAACGGCTATATTCAGTATGAAAATTGTACAAAGCCAGATCAGGGATCTTACTTCGCAACTTCAAAAGACCCGTGAAGAGCTCGCATCGATGGAAGAGCAGTTGGCCGAAAGTCAAGCTGCGCTTATCGAAAAGCAGACACAGCTTTCCAACGTCCAGGTCGAGCTCGAAAAAGCCCGAAAGGAAAGGGAGTTGGCACAACGCCAACTGGAAGAACTGGAAAGTGAGCGGATCAGATTGAATCAGCAGATCGAAACGCTCAGGCAGGACGCAAAGCTTCTCAAGGAAGGACTGGAGGAGCTCAGGGCCGGCAGAATTGTAGTGTTTGCAGGAGAGCTGATAGCTCAAAAGGTTATCATTCCGGCGGAAAGTGATTTGAGCCTTGAAGCTTTGACGGAAGATATACTTGCCGCGGCAAGATATATGATTGCGTTGCGAACGGGAGCCAAGCCGGAAGAAGTGGTCATACGTATTGAGAACGCCGACTCTATAGAAGAGATTCTGGAAAAAAGCCGCCGTAATAATGAGCGCATACTTTTACGCCTCATGGCTTCAGAAAACGTGATCGTCGGAGAGCCGGTCGATGTCAGAGTCCTGGAATACCCTTCAAGGCTCATTTATCCAGGTGGGACAGTTCTGGCCGACGAAGTATTGCCCGCCGGGCTTGACGAAGGCGAAGCGGAAGGTTACCTTTACGGGGTTTTACGGGAGATCAACAAAAAGGTTAGACAGGACGGTGTTTTGCCCGACCCGTTGAGAGGTACTGTAGGCAATCTGGAGGCTTCCGATTTCTTCGATGCCTTAGAACAGATCGCTTACAGTAAAGAACCTCCGAGAGTTATTGTTGAAGCGGAGGGAGACATCTACACCGAGGGACCGGTTCGTGTTAAAATCCAGGTCCTTGCGGGCGATATTACGCGGGAGTGATTCCACATGTTGATAGTAGCATGCCAGATGTGCGGGGAAACGGTGATTTTGCCCGGCACACCCGATTCCGATGGCATTGCCCGGGTAAGTTGGACATGCAAAAGTTGTGGAGTTAGCCAGGTTTTGCAGTTGAGCGTAAGTTCGGACGGCCGGGCAAACCTCAGGAAAATTGTGGGAGGAATGTCCTTTTGCGAAGAGACGGTGGCGAGTTCAAAGGACAAGAGATAGAAAAAAGGAACAACGGGATCGGCCGGGGATACCTGTTCTATGACAGCAAGTATGCCGTGAGCGCGGGCGAGCTGCAGGAGTTGTACCGCTTTACAAAGTGGGGACGAAGCAGGTCGCTGGAGGAGATCGAAAGGATGCTGGACGGGACTTCCATGTGTTTTTCCATCAGGAAAGACGACAAGATGGTTGCTTTTTGCCGGCTTTTGACGGATTTCGTTTTCAGGGGGTCCATATGGGATATCATGGTTCACCCGGATCATCAGGGGAAAGGGCTCGGTTCGGCGCTTATGAACTACATGCTGGATCATCCTCGCATCCGTGACATACCCTTGATCATCACTTATACTAGTGAGCTTGTCCCGTTTCTGGAGCGGTTGGGTTTCGTCCAGAAGGAAGGGACCATGATGTTGCTGAGAAAACCTATAGAGTATTCCTGAAAAGACGATTTTAGAACAGACAAAAAGATTCGCATTTCCCGACGTTTTCGTCCGGAACTGTTTTGATACTTAAAGCATTTTACGGAGGTGGAAAGGATTGGAAAACCGGTTTCTCCTGACTTCGGAATCCGTAACAGAGGGACATCCCGACAAGCTGGCCGACCAGATTTCCGACGGTATCCTTGATGCCATACTGGAAGAGGATCCGATGGGGCGGGTTGCCTGTGAAACCCTTGTTTCAACGGGGCTGGTGGTTGTGGCAGGGGAGATAACCACGTCCTGTTACGTGGACATTCCCCGTATCACCAGGCAGATCATCAAGGAAATAGGCTACACCAGGGCTAAATATGGTTTCGACGGCGATACCTGTGCGGTGCTGACTGCTATTGACGAGCAGTCGCCGGATATCAGTCAGGGAGTGGACAAGGCCCTGGAAATCAGGGAAGGGAACTTGTCGGAGCAGGAAATAGACGCTATCGGTGCGGGAGACCAGGGCATGATGGTAGGGTACGCCTGTGACGAGACGGAAGAGTTTCTGCCATTGCCGATCGCGTTGGCTCATCGTCTGGCCCGAAGACTCAGCCAGGTCCGCAAGGAAAAGATAGTTCCCTACCTGAGGCCCGACGGCAAAACTCAGGTTACTGTGGAATATGAGGACGGAAAAGCCGTTGGCATCGAGACGGTAGTGGTTTCGGCACAGCATCACCCCGCTGTTAGCCATGAGCAAATATACAATGATCTTTGCGAAATGGTGATCAATCCGATCCTTCCTGAGTACCTTACGGAAAAATCTCCGAGGGTCCTTGTCAATCCGACGGGCAGGTTCGTCCTGGGTGGTCCGATGGCGGACACCGGCCTGACAGGGAGGAAAATCATGGTGGACACCTACGGAGGCATTGTGCCTCATGGGGGTGGTTGTTTTTCCGGGAAGGATCCCACGAAAGTGGACAGGTCGGCGGCCTATATGACGCGCTATGCCGCAAAGAACGTTGTAGCCGCCGGGCTTGCGAGAGAATGCAAGATACAGGTAGCTTATGCTATAGGTGTGGCCCATCCCGTGTCGGTGATGGTAGATACCCAGGGGACCGGCGTTTTGCCCGATACGAAACTGACCGAGATTGTTCTTGAAAATTTCGATTTCCGTCCTGCCGCGATAATCAGGGATCTGGATTTGAGGAAGGCTCAATACCGCAAGCTCGCGTCATATGGACACATGGGAAGGATAGATATAGACCCGATCCCGGCATGGGAACGTATCGACAGGGCTGAAACCCTTCGAAAGACAGCCAAAAACTTCTAGGCTGCGCTCGGTTGTAATGAAATACCTATGTTCTTTATGTCTTTTCACGGAGCGCTTTCTCATATCTTGTGGCCCCAGAGCTGCCCGCTTTGCGGGCGGCTCTCGAAGGCCATTTGCCCGGATTGCCTGATATTTTTAGTTGAAAAAAACAACCCTGTTTGCCTGGAGTGCTTCAGGCCTTTCCCCTGCGATAGTCACGGTAAAAATGCGCCATTTCTGGTTTTCGGCGCATTGCACCGAAAAGAAGCGAAGCAGCTTGTCCACATGCTCAAATACGGCGGACACAAGGCTTTGGGACGCCCACTCGGACGGGTTGTCGCGCAAACGATAAACCTGCCGAAAGAAGTGGATTGCATTGTACCGGTGCCGCTTCACAGGAAATCGGGCAGGCCTTTTAACCAGGCTCTTGAGATCGCCCGCGGAGTATCTGAAATATTGAAGGTCCCTGTAAAAGATGGGCTGGAATGGACAGGCGGGGAAAAACCGCAAGTAGGGAAAGCTTCACTGGAAAGAAAGCAGCTTTCAGCCGGTGCGCTTCGTCTTTCCGGCAAAATAACCGATTCCACGGCAATGAGTGTTCTTTTGGTGGATGATGTATGCACCACCGGGACTACCCTCAGGCGGTGTGCCGAAGCCCTGCGTAGTGGAACGCTTCATGTTACCGGAGCGTTGGTCTGGACTTTGTCGGGTTGACAAAGCGTGCCACCGTGTGATGTCGTAGTAGATAAGGAACAGATCAGGGAGTATGGAACGCCCCTACCTCGATGTTTTTTTCTGCGCAGATGTCCCTGATTCGCTGTATGTCGGAACAGGGGAACCTGCAGGCAAGGCCGCAGCTTGCGGAAAGCTCGCGAGGGACCGGTACGATCTTTACTGCCAGACCGGCTTTCCTGCAGTTTTTTTCAAAAGAAATGGCCATGTGCGTAGTTTCGAAAGTTGCTATGCAATCCACTTTTTTCCTCCGTAAGGCCTGAAAAGGAATGGGGGAACAAAAATATTGCCCCGGTTAGGTAATTATACCTAGACGAGGGGGGCTTGCGAAAGATACAATAAGGCGGTATGAATGCCGCTAAAGGAGGTTCTTTTATGACCATCAACGTGAAAAGAGCAGCAGCTGTTCTGGCGTTGGGCGTGTTACTCGTCGCCAATGCTTCGGGGATCGCCGCTGCGCAGGAGAAAGTGGGAGTGATTGATCCACAGAAAGTGCTTTTCCAGCACCCCAAATTTCAGGAGGTCCAAAGACAGATAAAGTCGGTGGTTGACAAGAAACAGCAGGAAGCGAGAACTGCCATAGAACAGACATCCGACAATCAGCAAAAGCAGCAGATATTCGAAAAGAAACGCCAGGAGGCGGCCATGGAAGAACAGAAACTGATGGAGCCTTTATTCAAGGATATAGACCTGGCTATACGTACCGTGGCCAAATTGAAGTCCATAACTGTCGTTCTCGACAAGGGACAGGTTTTCTTCGGGGGAACGGACATCACTGAAGACGTGATCCAGGAACTCAAGAAAAAGTATGCCACAAATTGAGCGGAGGCTCTAACCCGGAGTAAAAATCTCAAAAAGGCGGACCGAACGGCAGGGGTTTTCGAAATATCCTGAGATTTGCGTCTTGTATTCATGGATGAAGCCGAGAATAAAAGCCAAAGAAAGAAGCCGGGAGAGATGACTCTTCCGGCTTCTTGCACACGTTATGTATTTGCCGATCATGTTCGTTACTTTTTGAGGGTTCCGAGGTAAGCTGCTTCCACGTCCGGGTTTTTCAGAAGCTCCTTCGAGGATCCTTCCATTAACAGAGAGCCTGTCTGGAGCACGTATGCCCTGTGAGAAAGCTGCAGGGCCTGTCGTGCGTTTTGTTCAACGAGAAGGATTGTCACACCCTCATCGTTAATGCGTTTCAACTCCGCGAAAATCTCCTTGATGAGGATTGGAGCAAGACCAAGCGATGGTTCATCGAGAAGCAGGACTCTCGGACGGGACATCAGTGCACGGCCGATGGCCAGCATTTGCTGCTCGCCGCCCGAGAGAGTCCCGGCGTACTGGTCTCTTCTTTCCCTCAGCCTCGGGAAAAGCGTAAAAACCCACTCGAGGTCCTTGTCGATCATGTTTCTGTCTTCCCTGGGAAAAGCTCCCATCATCAGGTTTTCGAAAACTGTCAAAGGCGCGAAAACCTTGCGTCCCTCGGGGGCGAGGGAAATCCCTTGGCTTACTACGACGTGGCTTTTGGCCGCAAGGGGTTTCCCTTCAAGGGTTACGGTGCCGCTTTCCCTGGGAACCAGGCCCATGATGGCGTTCATCAAGGTAGACTTGCCGGCGCCGTTAGCCCCTATTACGCTTACTATTTCTTTCTTGTATACCGAAATGCTTACGTCATGGAGGGCTTGTATGGCACCATATTTGACCGAAAGGTTGCTGACTTCCAGAAGGGGGGCTGATGTCGTCATGCCTCAGGCACCTCCTCTCCCAGGTATGCCCGCAGGACCTCGGGGTGATTCTGTATGGTCTCTGGATTTCCTTCGGCTATTTTTGCGCCGAAGTTCATGCAGATCACGTAAGGACAAATTTCCATCACCAGTTCCATGTGGTGTTCTATGACAAGTATGGTTAGCTTGAAATCCCTGTGAATTTCCTTTATGAGCTCGTTGAGTTCCATTACTTCTTCGGGGTTCATTCCTGCGGCAGGCTCGTCGAGCAAAAGCAATTCCGGCTCAAGGGCAAGAGCGCGGGCTATCTCGAGACGCCGCTGGTAACCGTAGGGCAGCGTTCCCGCCGCCTGGTACGCCCTGTCGGCAAGGCCGACGCGATCGAGCAGTTCCATGCTCCTGAGGCGAATGTCGGTTTCGGTCTTTTTCCATCGACCAAGGTGGGTTACTGCTTCCAGAAAGCTGTAGTGGTGATGCTGCTGACAGGCCGTCATGACGTTCTCCAGCGCCGAAGAACGCTGAAAAAGCCTGAGGTTCTGGAACGTTCTGGCGATTCCCCTCCCTATGACCTCGTAGGATTTGAGACTGGAAATGTCCTCGCCCTTGAAAGAGATGTGCCCGGTGTCGAGTGGGTAGATACCGGTGATCAGGTTGAAAACCGTTGTCTTTCCCGCACCGTTTGGACCTATGAGGCCGGCCAGCATACCTTTCTCGAGTACGAAATCCATATCGGCTACGGCGTGGACTCCGCCAAAAAACTTGTTTACTCCGGAGACTTCCAGGATCGGCGTCATCGTTTAACGCCTCCCCCGTGCCGTTTGTCTGCAGGTTTCAACCGTCTGGTCAAGTTCCTGAAGAAGGTTTTGCCGAGCTCTTTTTGTCCCATGATGCCTTCGGGCCTGAAGATCATTATGATGACTATCACGGCGCCGTATATCAGCATACGGTACTGGGAAATGGGCCTGAAAAGTTCTGTTACCAGGGTGATGATGCCTGTGCCTATAAGGGTGCCGCTCATCGATCCCAGCCCGCCGAACACCACGACGGAAGTAAGCTCCGTGCTTTTGATCATGTCGAACATGATCGGTTGTATGAAAGAAAGAAAACCTGCAAGAAGAGCTCCGGCGACGCCGCAATAAAAACCTGATATGGCAAGGCTCAAAACCCTTAACTTCGCCGTGTTGAACCCGAGCAGGGAAGCAGCCAGATAGTCGTCACGGCAAGCCTTGAATGCTCGCCCGTAACGACTGTTGATCAGGCAGAACATGGCGAAGGCCATCACCAGGAAAAAAGCCAGGGCCACTGGCAACGTCGTGTAAGGTGGTATACCCGGCACTCCTCGGGCCCCCCTGGTCACCGACTGCCAGTTTTCAAGAATGAGCCTGATTGCTTCACCAAGTCCAATGGAGGCAATGGCGTAGTAGTCTCCCATAAGCTTCAGGGTGGGGATGCCCACGAGCCACGCCACAAGCATCGCCCCCGTCCCTCCCAGGAAAATGCCTGCCAGCCATGGTATGCCGGCCTTCATAATCAACAGGGAAGAGATATAGGCACCCAGGGCCATGTAGCCCGCGTGCCCCAACGTGAATATTCCTGTAAAACCCGTCAAAAGAGAAACTCCCATAGCAGCTATGGAATTTACGCAAAGCAGGATTATTATGCCTTCAGTGTATCCGCTGAACATGGGTTCTTCTCCCTTCTAGACCTTTTCCTTGACGTCTTTGCCGAAAAGTCCTGTTGGCCGGATCAGCAAGGTTATGACCAAAAGCAAAAAGACCACCAGGTCCCGCATCTGGCTCGAAATGAATCCAGCGGTGAGCATTTCGGCGAGGCCGAGGATCAGACTTCCCACGACAGCCCCGGGAAGAGAGCCAAGTCCGCCTATGACGGCGGCTACGAAGGCCTTTATGGTGATAAGGCCGAGTTGGGGGTAGAGGGTATAGCGTACCGAAAGGAATATTCCTCCCACGGCAGCGAGCAGGCCGGCGGTAAAAAAGACTATCGAAATGAGTCGGTTCACGTTGACACCCATCAGGCCCGCTACCTTCAAATCATAGGCTGCGGCACGAATGGCCAGGCCCCACTTGGTCCTTGTCAAGAAAATCTGAAGTCCGGAGAGGAAAACGACGGCCGTTACCAGGGATAGAATGTCGAACATGCTTGTTGTCGCTATGCCGAAAAGCGATACCGGCTGCGTCGGTATGACCGGTGGCAGGGCACGAAACCTTCCTCCGGCTATGATAACGAATATGTTTTCTATCACGATGCTCATACCCATGGATGCTATCAGGAGGTAGAGTGTCACGTTCGTGCGCTCACGAATGGGTTTGTAAGCCAGTTTTTCCGTGAGCACCGCGCAAAAGCCGGCGCCTATGAGGGCGGCCAGACTTGCGATCCATATCCCGCCGCCAATTGACCTTAAAATGAAATAACAGATGTACCCTCCTATGACCAAAAAGCCGCCGTGAGCGAAGTTTGAAAAAAGAAGAATCGAATATACAAGGGAGTACCCTACAGCTATGAGGGCATATACAGATCCGAGTGAAAGGCCGTTTATCACCTGTTGCAGGACAGTCTCCAAACTAAGGACACCTCGCTTTCAGAAAAAGGCGGGCGCAGAGAACGCGCCCGCACGGGTTTTTCGGATATACCCTGGAACAGTCGAGTCCCCTATTCGGGCTTGATCTTCTTGAAGAATTGTCCCCGTCCGTCTTTGGCGACCAGGACTACACCGTCTTTGTCCTTCGGATTGTGGAACTCGTCCATGGTGATGACGGCGTGGTGCAACTCAAGATTCTCCGTTTTCTCGAGCGCGTCCCTTATTGCTTTCGGGTCAGTGCTGTTAGCCCGTTTGATTGCGTCGGCCACCAGGTACATGGCGTCATAGGCCAGGATCCCGTTGACGAACTCCTTGCACTCGTCGTTGTATTTTTCCCTGTAAGAGGCAAAGAAGGGCTGCATGGCAGGGTCTTCCGGAGCCACGTGGTTGATCCAGTAGGAGTTTTCCATCGCATCGCCCGCGATCTCCCACATGAATTCACCGTAGCCGTCCCCCCCGACGAAGACTATCTCATCCATGCCGAGTTCCCGGGCCTGCTTCATGATAAGGGCCATTTCCTTGCCCATGTTGGGAAGAACCAAAACGTCGGCTCCGCTTTTGCGTATTTCCGTCAGCTGTGCACGGAAGTCCACGTCCTGGCCGCCCCTGAAGCCCAAATCCGCCACGACCTTTCCGCCGTAGTTGCCGTAGCTTTTCATAAAGAATTCCCTGAGTCCCTGGGAGTAATCGTTACCGACGTCGTAAAGAATGGCTGCTTTCAGCCTGCCCAGTTCCCTGGCCGAGAAGTAGGCTATAAGCTTGCCCTGGTACGGGTCGGTGAAACAGATCCTGAACGAATAGGGCCTTACCTTGCCGCTTTCGTCCATGGTAACGTAGGGGTTGGTAGAGACCGTTCCTATCTGTGAAACTCCTGCCTTGTTGACAACGGCAGCAGTGGCTATGTTTATACCGCTTCCGTTGGCGCCGACGATCGCAGATACCTTGTCTTCCTCGATCATCCTCCTCACCGCGTTGACGGCGTCTTCCGCGCGGGTCCTGAAGTCATAGGGGACAAGCTCGATTTTCATTCCATTAACGCCACCCGCTGAGTTAATTTCCTCCACCGCAAGTTGCGCCGATTTCAGTTCCGTCTGCCCATAGGCCGCCCAGTCTCCCGTAAGTGCCGCCAGGTAGCCTATTTTTACGGCATCGGCGGCAAAAGCAGGACCTGCGAGAAAAGAAACAAACATGACAAGAAAAACACCCAGAACGCAAACTCTTTTCACACCCCACACCTCCTGAAATAACTCGAAGTTGAAACAATATTATCATAGTTCCCGGTATTTCGGGAATGGGAAAGAGCCGTCCGAATTTACTAGACAAAGCCGTGAGGTATACTGTTAAAAGGATCTTCGCAAAGAAGGGGTGATCGGCCTGAAGGAGAAAATTATCGTTACCGATATTGACGGGACCCTGGCCCACAGGGACCGGATACCCGAAGAGGTGGTAAAAAGCTGTGGGCTCCTCAGGGCAAAAGGTTGGACCATGCACGTCGCCACGGGGCGTATTCTGGCTGCGGCAGTGCCTCATGCGCTCACTATAAAGGCCCTTAGTCCCGCCATCGTCTACGACGGAGCGCGTGTAATGGGAATAGAAAATGGCGTCGTCTTCACCGAGTCCAAATTATCGGGAGACGTGCTTTCTTTGGCCCTGGAGCGAATCTGGGACATGCCGGTGATGTTGCAACTATTCGGTGACGAGCTGGTGTACTGCAGGCCCGAAGATGTCAAGGTCGCAGAATATTTCCGCTCTATCGGCGTCCCCGTAAAGGAAGAACTGCTTTCTCCTGGTGTGGAAGGGGAATATTTCAGGGGAATCGTGTATGGGCCGCCCCCGGAGGTAGAAAAAGCCAGACGCGCCCTCGAAAAGGTTCTCGAAGGACTTGCCACGATCACCATGGCCGGGGAGTCTTTCCTGGATATTTTGCCGCAGGGCGTCTCGAAAGGTTCGGCCCTGGACTGGTACCTTGGGAGCCTGAAGCACCGGCCGCGGGTGGTGGTCGCCGTGGGTGACCACCTGAACGACTGTGAGCTTCTCGATCGGGCTGACATAGCCGTATCGATGGAAGACGCGCCCCCAATGTTGAAGCAAAAGGCCGATATCATCCTGCCTCCGGCTTCGGAGGGAGGTTTCAGAAAGCTGCCGGAATACCTTCTCGACCAGAGTTTCGTCCAGGATCTGATGTTTTCCCGACACGCTCCCGAAAAGGGAAGAGGATTGGTTCCCGTCGAAAAAAATAAAGAAGGCCTTTGTTGAGGGGAAAACTGGTAAATCTTTATCGGAGGTGTGGAAAAATGGCGAAAATCGAAAAATGGGACGTAGTCGAGGCGGTTATCCCGCAAGATTGCAACATCATTATCGGGCAAAGTCACTTCATAAAGACGGTGGAGGACCTTTACGAAGCCCTCACGACGGCGTCGCCTTCGCTCGAGTTCGGGATAGCCTTTTGCGAGGCTTCCGGCGTTTGTCTGATCAGAAAGGAAGGTAATTCGAAAGACCTTATAGATGCTGCTGTTGAGACCGCGAAAAGGATAGCGGCAGGTCATGTCTTTGTCATATTGCTGAGGAACGGCTACCCGATAAATGTCATGGACAGGATAAAGTCCGTGCAAGAGGTCTGTCGTATCTTTGCCGCAACGGCAAACCCCTTGCAGGTAATAGTGGCAGAGACCTCGCAGGGACGAGGCGTGGCGGGTGTTGTCGACGGTTTTATCCCCAAGGGCGTGGAAACAGAAAAAGACGTCGAAGACAGAAAACGCCTTCTCAGAGATATCATCGGCTACAAGCGCTAGCAAAATTTCGGGCAAGCTTCCTCAAAAGGGGCGGGGTCATATTTGGCGCCGCCCCTTCAATATACCGAGGACGGTTATGGCTCCGGATGCAAAAAGACCTGCGAACAACGGTTCTGTTATGGCCCCGGTCAGAGGGCTGAGGACGGTAACGGTAAGCCCTGTTAGGCTTGCGGCGAAAGCCCACCCTGAAGAAAGCCTGGAAGGAAGCATTATCCCGACGACAAGCGGGAAAAACGTCCCGGCCCCCCTAAGTCCCATGCTGAGGTAGCTCCATTCAAGAATCAGGGAATCCATGCCGAGCAAGGTCGTCAGTGCCGCTAGAAAGACCGTGAAAGTCACAGCCGCACGGCTGGCAAAAAGAAGATGCCTTTTGCCGCAGGCTGATTTCTTGTAGGGGACATAGCAGTCATAGACGAGATTTGTGGCGATCCCCAGAGAAAGGCCCGCCGCGGTGCCGATAACGGTAACCAGGATTCCGCCCCAAAGTACGCCTCCCAAAACGGGATGGAAGCTGTTTTCTATGAAATAGGACAAGGCCTCGGAGGACTTTATCTGTACCCCGGAATGGTGAAGTCCGAGTCCGATCAAAACCCCCAGAAGGCCGAGAGGCGGCATCAACACCGCGGAAACGAGCGCGCCCTTTCGTGCCGTCTCCGGACTTGACGCAGAAAAGACGGCCTGTATGTAGATTTGTGTACACAATATGCCTATGATGAGTGAGACACCGGCGTTCAGCCCCTTGGCCAAGCCTTTTCCGAAGAGACTGAAAAAAGGATATGAAGGAAGGTCGGCGAAAAGAGCAGAGGGAGTATGTCCATTTTTCAGGGTTGCGAGGCCGCAGACTGTCAGGACACCGTAAAGGAGAAATATTTTCAGCACACCAAGCGAACTGTAGCCTTTAAGACCGCCGCTGAAGAGAAAGGCCAGAACAAAAAAAGAAAAAACAAGTGGCGTAATCCAGGCCGGGCCGGGCAAAAAACGTCCCAAAAGCGCCCCGCCCGCCAAAAACTGGGCGACTACGGACAAGAACGTTCCGATGGTGGATGCCCACATCGCCGTCGAGCCGGTACGGCGACCGTATGCCTTTGTCAAAAAACCCGGAATCGTCTCCACCCCGGCGGAGCGCAGGGGCACGGCAAACCAAAGCCCCAGCACCAGACATCCGATGCCGCCGCCAAGGGTAAACCACCATGCGGCCAGGCCCCATTCGTAAGCCATTTCGACCGTCCCGACCGTGGACGCGCCGCCTACGAGAGCACCTAAAAGCACACCGGAAACAGAGACTGCAGAGGCCTTCCTACCTGCCAGTGAGTAGTCCCTGTCGCCGGAAACATAGCGGCCCAGACGTAAACCGAGAATGACGAAAAATGCTACCATAATGGATGCAAAAAGGAAAAAAAGTCCCATGAGAACCCCTCCGGTAACGATGTAGACTGTACCATATACATTCAAGGCTGTAATTCTTTGCCCTTTTGAGGGCGGGTTTTGTGGTTTCTGATTTTTAAAAATTGCTCGACACCGGGTGGTGATGCCTGTTACAATGTGCTTGAACGATGGAAACAGGTAAACAGGACCTTGAGAGAGGATAAAAAGGCAGGGTTGAGAATGCCAAGAGTAAAAGGTCAAAAATACCAGTGCCTTGAATGTGGTTTCATCGCATCGGCCTGGTCCGGGAAATGTCCCTCTTGCGGTAGCTGGGGGAGCCTCGAGGTGGTAAACGACGAAATAGGAAAGGACAAGGGGTGGACGGATATCATCTCCGCTCCCGTTGCCGTTGACGGCGTAAAAGCCCCTGAACGTCTTCCATCGGGCCTGAACGAGCTCGATCGGGTGCTTGGAGGCGGGTGGGTTGAATCTTCGGTGGTCCTGATCGCCGGCGAACCGGGAATAGGCAAGTCCACCTTGCTTCTGCAGGCCTGCGGACGCATGGCGGCCGCGGGCAACAAGGTGCTTTACATCTCCGGGGAGGAATCATTGTCACAGGTGGCCTTGAGGGCCCGAAGACTGGGTGCCGTAAGTGGCAACCTGATGATAGCAGCGGGCAATGCAGTGGACGATTTGCTTTCAGGCGAGGCGGCCGAAAGCGACCTCGTCGTCCTTGATAGTGTACAGGCTTTAAGCGCTAAGGATCTGCCTGGATATCCAGGAACGCCTTCACAGGTGCGGGCCGTTGCACTCAGGGCCGTGGATCTGGCCAAAGGCGGGAATGTGCCTGTGGTGCTGGTGGGGCATATCAACAAGGAAGGGCTCATCGCGGGGCCGAAGTTGCTGGAGCACATGGTGGACGCGGTCCTGGTCTTTTCGGGGGAAAATATTTCCGCTTATCGCATGCTCAGGGCCGTAAAAAACCGTTTTGGAGCTACCGACGAGGTGGGAATATTCGAGATGAAAGAAAAAGGACTTTTCCCCGTGGCGGATCCAAGCAGGTTGTATTGGTCCGGCATCGACCAGGCTATCCCCGGGGTGGCCATGACGGTGACCCTCGAAGGGTCCCGTCCCTTTGTCGCCGAAGTTCAGGCCCTGACTTCTTCGACGCCGTATCCTTATCCCAGACGGACAGGCAGGGGCTTCGAAAACGGCAGGCTCGACCTGATGCTTGCCGTTTTGGAGCGCCGTTGCGGCCTGGGGATGGCTTCGATGGACGTCTATGTCAACGTGGCAGGGGGGCTTTCGATAAAGGGACCTCATGCCGACCTGGCCTTGTGCCTTTCCGTGGCGTCGGCCGTGAAGGACAAGCCCCTCCTGCAAGATTGCTGTTGCATTGGTGAAATAGGCCTGGCTGGAGAAGTACGGCCCGTCCCGCGGACGTCCCTCCGTGTGCGCGAGGCGAAAAGGTTGGGTTTCCGGCATGTCCTGTTGAGCGGGAAAGAGGAAGAAGAGTTTCCCGAGGGAATGGAGGTACATGCCGTGTCTACCCTGGCGGAGGCCTTGAAGGTGATGGGGATATGAGCCCGGTAAGGAAAAGACTTCTTTTTTACGTCCTTTTGACCGCCCTGTTTTCAGCCTCCTCTTTTGGACTGGCTGAAGCGGCTGCAAAGGATGAAGCGGGGACGATCGTATTGCGCGCATCTTTGGAGGGTGTCGTCGGCATCGCCATGGAAGACCACCTTGGCGAAATTTTCGCCGAAGCGGAAAGGCTCGGTGCGGAGCTGATAGTGCTTGATATCGATACGCCGGGCGGGTTGGCCTCTTCCATGCGGTCCATGTACCAGTCGATTCTCGATTCACCGGTCCCGGTGGTCGTCTGGGTATGGCCATCGGGGGCAAGGGCGGCTTCGGCCGGGGCTTTTATAGTCTTGTCGTCCCACGTTGCGGCAATGGCTCCGGGTACTAATATTGGAGCGGCCCATCCCGTAACGGCGGGAGGCGGCGACATACCCGACGATGAGATGGCAAAAAAGGTGACCAGTGATTTTGCTGCCCAGATCCGCTCTCTCGCCGAACAAAGGGGCAGAAACACGAGGGCCTGCGAGAGAATGGTTACCGACAGCGCTTCCTATACGGCCAATGAGGCTCTTGATGCCGGCGTGGTCGACATAGTGGCCGCCGATCTCGAGACGTTGCTCCAGGCCCTTTCGGGAAGAACGGTCACTCTGGCGTCGGGCGAAGAGGTGCGCCTCGATCTCGATACTTTCGAAGTCCGCAGGTACGAAATGAGTGCCCGGCTCAGGATACTTCATTTCATCTCCCGCCCAGATATCGCCTACCTTCTGCTCGTGGTGGGCATTTACGCCATTATTTTCGAAGTACTTTCGCCGGGTGGTTTCGTGATGGGGGTATCCGGAGCCGTCCTCGTTCTTCTGGGAGCATACGGTTTGCGCATGCTCCCGGTGAACATGGCGGGTGTCATCCTGCTTGTTGCTGGTATTGCAGTCATGATTCTCGATCTGGTAGTAGGAGGCGTCGGGGTTCTCAGCCTTTTCGGAGCTGCCGCGCTTGTGTTTGGAGGCCTGATTATTTACAGGGCCCCTGGAGGTGAGTTGCTCCACATGTCGTACAGTTTCCTGATCGGCGCCGTGGTGGTGATTACGGCCTTTTTCCTTTTGGCGGCTTATGCGGTGTGGAGGTCCTTCGGCCGAAAGGCTGTTTCCGGAAGCGAGGGGATGACCGGCCTTGAAGGAGTGGTTGTTTCCGACCTGTCCCCGGAAGGATCCGTCAGTTGCCATGGAGAGATATGGCGGGCGGTGAGCGGAACCGAAGAAACGATCTCCAGAGGTCGCAGGGTGAAGGTTGTAAAGAGCGAGGGGCTGACACTTCACGTCGTCCCCGTTGAAGAAGAAAAAACGGGAGAAGGTGAAAACTCATGATCGGAGAACTCTTGAACGCCCTTTTCAGCATGGGGGGGTACGTCGGCGGCCTGCTTATATTGGTGATAATCCTTGCCACTGCCCTGCGTATCGTTCCCGAATACCAGCGGGGAGTGGTATTTCGGCTTGGCCGTTTCGTAAGCGTAAAGGGGCCCGGGCTGGTCATCATCATTCCTTTCATCGACAAGTTGTACAGGGTGGACTTGAGGGTGGTTACCCTTGATGTCCCTTACCAGGAAGTCATTACCCGTGACAATGTGCCCGTCAAGGTGAATGCCGTCGTCTATTTCAGGGTCCTGGATCCGGCGAAGTCGATAATCGAGGTGGAAAACTATATCATGGCCACGAGCCAGCTTTCGCAGACCACGCTCAGGTCCGTGGTCGGAAGGGCGGAACTGGACGAGGTCCTGTCCGCCAGGGACAAGATTAACCTGGAACTGCAGCAGATAATCGACGAGCGTACCGATCCCTGGGGTATCAAGGTGAGCGCCGTCGAAGTAAAGGAGCTGGAGCTGCCTGAAGGGATGAAACGCGCGATGGCACGTCAGGCCGAGGCGGAGCGGGAGAGGCGCGCCAAGATCATCGCCGCCGAAGGAGAACTGCAGGCGGCCGAGAAATTGACGGAAGCGGCGCGAATGATGGAAGCTTCAACGATAACCATTCAGCTTCGGTATTTGCAGACGCTCAGGGAAATAGCGGCGGAAAACAACTCCACTACGGTATTCCCTATTCCCATCGAAATATTGAAGGCCTTCACGGCAAAGGATATCGGAGAAAAACAGTAAGCCGATGAGGCAAGTTAAAAACGGGCGGAGGAAACATCTCCGCCCGTTTTTTGCCTTGCATCAGGCGTATGGATATAATAAGTCCCGATTCAGCGCACTTGGCGCACTCATGTGCCGGACAGGGAGGATTCAGAATGGCTTATGCATTCGACGCCATAGAGAAAAAATGGCAGCAATATTGGGAAGAGCATGGTGTTTTCAACGTCGAGGCAGACCCGTCTTTACAAAAGTTCTATTGTCTGGAAATGTTCCCCTATCCCAGCGGAGCCTTGCACATGGGGCACCTAAGGAACTATTCCATCGGCGACATGTTGGCCCGTTTCCTGCGCATGAAAGGTTTTAACGTGCTTCACCCGATGGGATACGACGCCTTTGGCCTTCCGGCGGAAAACGCAGCGATAAAGTACGGTACCCATCCCAACAAGTGGACCTGGGACAACATCGAGCACATGACCACGCAACTCAAGCGTATGGGCTGCAGTTACGACTGGCGGCGGAGGGTCGAGACCTGCAACCCCGATTATTATCGATGGACCCAATGGCTTTTCCTCCAGTTCTATCACAAGGGACTTGCCTACAGGAAAAAAGCGCCGGTCAACTGGTGCGAAAGCTGCAAAACCGTTCTCGCCAATGAACAGGTCATAAACGAAGGACACTGCTGGCGTTGCGGCACAAGCGTTATCAAGAGAAACCTCGAACAATGGTTTTTGCGGATTACAGATTATGCACAGGAGTTGCTCGACTCCCTGGACGATCTTCCGGGTTGGCCCGAAAGGGTAAAACTGATGCAACGCAACTGGATCGGCCGCTCCGAGGGCGTAAGGCTTTCGTTTTGCGTGGAAGGGCACGACATTTCGATTGAAACCTTCACCACTCGAATCGACACCATCTATGGCGTCACCTTTCTGGCATTGGCCCCTGAGCATCCAGCGGTTCTGGAACTGGCGTCTCTTTCGGAAAACGGAGAAAAGATCAGGAATTTCGCGGCAGAGTGCGCTCAGGCCAACGAATCGGAACGAACCATTGCCGGAACGGCGAAGCGGGGCGTGGATACGGGCCTTTCGGCGGTACACCCTGTGACGGGAGAGCGTGTGCCGATCTGGGTCGCCAACTATATCCTTATGGAATACGGGACAGGCGCGATAATGGGCGTCCCGGCCCACGACCAAAGAGACTTCGAATTTGCCAGAACCTACGGTATTCCCGTAAGGGTTGTGATTAATCCTCCCGACGGAACGTCGCTTGACGGAGACACCATGGATGCGGCCTACGAACAGGACGGCATCCAGTGCAATTCCGGCCAGTTCGACGGCCTGCCTACAAGGGATGCCCTTTCGCGGATGGCGATCTGGTTCGAGGAAAACGGCTGGGGTAAAAGGGAGGTAAATTATCGCCTCAGGGACTGGCTGATATCGCGTCAGCGCTATTGGGGTGCTCCCATTCCCGTCGTCTATTGCGAATCTTGCGGCGTGGTACCAATTCCCGAAAAAGATCTTCCCGTGGAACTTCCAATTGATGTAAAAATGAAAAAAGGAGGGAATCCACTCGACGAGGTCGAGGAATGGATAGCCACTACGTGTCCTTCTTGCGGCGGACCCGCCAGGCGCGAGACCGACACCATGGACACGTTCATTTGCTCATCCTGGTATTTTCTCAGATTTACATCTCCCTGGACCCAGGAAGGTCCCTTCAGGAAAGAGGACGCCGCGTACTGGATGCCCGTGGATCAATATATAGGAGGGATAGAGCACGCCTGCCTCCACCTGATATACGCCAGGTTTTTTACGAAATTCCTGGCAGACCTCGGCCTTGTCGAAGTCAGGGAACCTTTTACCAACCTGTTGACCCAGGGCATGGTCATAAAAGATGGAGCAAAAATGTCGAAGTCGAAAGGAAACGTCGTCGATCCCGATGAAATAATCAATACATATGGCGCTGATACTGCCAGGCTTTTCATACTTTTTGCGTCTCCTCCCGAAAAGGACCTGGACTGGTCTGATCAGGGCGTAGAGGGGGCGCACCGTTTTCTGCACAGGGTCTGGAGACTGGTGGAAGAGCATCTCGGCGACCTGAGGAAGGCTCCGCGCGTGCCCTGTTCTATGGAAAATCTCCAAAAACCCCATACGAGGGACCTGAAACGTATCATTCACTCCACGATACAAAGGGTGACCCGTGACATTGAAGAAGAGCGGCAGTTCAACACCGCAGTAGCTCGTCTCATGGAACTTTCAAACGCCCTGTCGAACTTCAGTCCTGAAAACGAAAAAGACTGGAGCGTCTTCAGGGAAGGAGTCCAGACGCTGATTGTGTGCCTGACCCCGATAGCTCCTCATATCAGCGAAGAACTATGGGATATGTTGGGCAACGAAGGTTTTGTTTCTTCGGAGAACTGGCCGTCTCCCGACGAGTCGGCTCTCGTCGAGGACGAGATGACCGTCGTCCTTCAGGTTAACGGGAAAGTCAGGCAGGAGTTTAAAATGCCCGCTGATATCTCCCCCGACGAAATGAGGGAAAGAATCCTGGCAGACCCGGCGACGAAAAGGCGCCTTGACGGCAAGGATGTGGTGAAGGTGATAACTGTACCGGGCAAGCTGGTGAACGTGGTGGTGAGAAACTAGCGGTCATGGTGAACCTTTTGGTGGTGAATGCCGCGGGCTCTTCCCAGAGGAGGTTGCTTGAAGAAATCATAAGGGAATACGAGCGTGAGGGCTATGTCCTGGCCGGCAGTTTCGATGGGAAGTCCTGGGTGGAACTTCTTGTCGACGGTCGTAGCGGGGGTCTTTTCGAAGATCGCAGAATCATTGTTGCAGAATCGGCCGAGACAATGGGAACCCTGGATGCGGATCTGGTTTCTCTCGCAGAACCTTCCAGGAAAAGAGATACGCTTTGCATTCTCTTGTATAGCGAAGATCCTTCCAGGTATCTTCCCAGGGAACTTTTGAGAAAACTGGAAGTGCGCAAAGCCGAAAAAATCCCCCCGTGGACGGATGCGCGAGTAGCCTGGATGCAGAAGCAGACTTCGCGCGGTGGGGCAGCAAGGTGGACGACTGAGGCCATGCGGCTTCTGGCCGAATGGGTAGAAGACCCCGAAGAACTCAGAAAAGAAATGGAAAAGCTCGAGCAGGCCGCCGGTGAGGCAGGTGTTACCGAAGAACTGGTACGGAAATTGTGCCTGGACGAAGGCGGGAAACTCCTCTTGAAGCTTCTGGATGGCCTGTGTCATGGGGACATCGAAGACGTGCTTTCGTCTTTGAGCCGTATGAGGGACAAGGAAGAACCTCTGAGGGTTATAAGCGCACTCCACAAGAGGATGCGTTATTCCATGTATCTTGCCAGGTATGGACAGCAAAAGGGAAAAAAGCTGGTAATGAACATGGGGGCGAAACCTTACCAGGTAAAACAGGCGAACGCCGCGGCATCGAGGTTTTCGGCCGAAGGTTTGTCACGCTTTGTGCAGGACATGGTAAAAACAGCTTTTTTGGCGAAAACCTCAAGCGCCGATGTCTGGGACCATGTGGAGATTGCCGCCTTGAGGCTCCTTGCGGCGGATACAAAACGCCGGGCCGCGAAAGTGCAGGCCCGGCTGTGATAATTCCCTTGTAGGAAGAGGATGTCGCGTCAGTTAGACGCGTTTTCCGTTTCAGGACGCGGGAAAAGGCTTTTTACCGCTTTCGTAAGGCGGGATTTACTCCGCGCGGCCTTGTTCTTGTGAATGACCCCTTTAACTACAGCCTTGTCAAAAACGGCCTGCGCCTCGTTCAGTCTCTTGACGGCCAGATCCGGGTCTTTGGCTGCAACGGCTTCCAGAACCTTTTTTGACGTGGTTTTGCAACGGGTCGTCCAAAACTTGTTGTACATTCTGTTTCTTTCGGCAACCCGCAATTTTTTCGCAGCAGATTTCGTGTTCGCCACATACGTCACCCCCTTCCACAGCAGGCCTCATTCTACCACGGGTGTGAAAAAAGCTGCAACAATAGCACAGTATACTATAATGTCTGCTGAATTGGAATCGGACGCGAATAACGGAAAAGAGCTGTCGAGTCGAGGATGTGAAAATGTTGGACGTCTCTATTGGCTGGGTACTGGCAATGGCGACCGCTCCGGGTGTGCTCCTTTTGATGTGGTTCTATCACAAGGACGTCCTGGATCCCGAACCATTGAGTCTCGTTTTCTCCTCGTTTTTCAGGGGCGCGCTGTTCGTTTTTCCGGCAGGTTTTGCGGAGGCACTTGCAGGTCCGTTCCTTTTTTTACTTTCTCCACTTCTGTACCCTTTTTTGGGGATCGCACTCATAGAAGAGGGCTTAAAATGGCTGGCCCTGAAAAAATACATACTTCATCCGGCCTGCGACGAGTGTTACGACGGGGTTGTTTACGGAACGGGAGTGGCCCTGGGTTTCGCTACCCTCGAAAACGTAATGTATATAGTCGGCTCCATAAACCCGTGGGCTATAGCCGGGTGGAGGGCTCTTTTGTCGGTTCCTCTGCACGGCTTGTGCGGGCTTTTCATGGGCTACGAAGCGGCAAGGCAGAAGCAGACCGAAGGCGCACCGACGCGCCTTCTGCCGATTCTCGCTCTTCCAGTCATAGCTCATGGAAGTTATAATCTCTTGTTGTTGACCAATACTGATGTTGGCGTTTTTTTGGCTTTTTTGCTTGTCCTTTTTTTATGGGTCAAGGCCCTGGGGACGATAAAAAAGTCCAGGACATGCTCCTGATCTTAAAATAAAAGCCTGTGCGATCAGCAGGGTTTTGGTTGCCCGGCAATAAAGGCTATGCTATAGTATCCGAGCTGGCCGCGGGCCAGTAAATTCGTTGTGGCCTCAAGGAAGGAAATGGAGGTGGGTCGGAGTGAAACAGACTTTTCAGCCACATACTAAACGCAGAAAAAGACGTCTCGGTTTTCTGAGCCGCTCAAAATCCGCAAGTGGTCGGAGGATTTTGAAAAACAGGAGAAACAAGGGCAGGAAGCGACTCGCCGTATGACCGTACACCGTTTTCGGTATCCCAAAGGGGTACGCCTCAAAAAAGCGTGGCAGTTCGATTACTTGTTCCGCACCGGCCGCCGGATCAGAGGCGAGTTGGTGCGGTTGCTGTTTATAGCGTCTCCCGACGGGACGACGCAGCTCGGTGTCGCAGTCGGAAAGAGGCAGGGGAATTCCCCGAAAAGAAGCAGGGGGCGCAGGATTCTTAAAGAATCCTTCAGGCGTCTTTTACCCTGGTTGAGGGACGGGTACTGGGTCGTATGTACTCCCAGAACCGAAGCCCTCGGGGTTTCAGCTCGCAAAGCCTACCAGGATATCTCGAGTCTGATGTTTCGTGCTGGACTTCTGAACGAAGACTGGCCGGGCCCGGATTGGGATATCGACGGGAGGATCTCGGCCGATGAAAATGCCGGCTAGGATTTTTTGTATGGCGATAAGGGGCTACCAATTTATGGTTTCTCCCTTTCTGGGGAAAAACTGCAGGTTTTATCCTACATGTTCCCAATATACGTTGGAAAGCATAAAACGTTTCGGCGTGTCGAAAGGCGTCCTGCTCGGTCTTGTGAGGATTGCGAAATGTGGTCCCTGGCACCCGGGCGGGTATGATCCAGTGCCCGAAGAGTTTCGCCTTTTCGGGCGCAGGGCTGCCTGTTCCACGAAAATCTGCCAAGGAAGGTGAGAACCTTGGGTACTATATGGCAAGCGGCGAGCGATTTTCTGGTGCTCGTTCTCAACAGTCTGTATTCCATAACCCATTCATACGGTCTTGCGATAATTATTTTGACCGTATTCATACGCATACTCCTGCATCCGTTGTCCCACAAGCAGATGGTGAGCATGCAGAGGATGCAGAAACTGCAGCCGAGGCTTAAGGCGCTGCAGGAAAAATATGCGGGAGACAAGGAAACGCTAAACAGGGAGATCATGCGCCTGTACAAGGAAAACAACGTAAACCCCGCGGCAGGCTGCCTGCCTCTTATTGTACAGCTGCCTATTCTGATCCTGCTTTTTCGTGTCCTGCTGAACCTCGACATAGGTGGAGCAACCTTTATCGGCATAAGCCTCGAAGGTTCTGTATTGTCCACCATGGCCGCAGCCCTAGGCGCTATGGGCGACCCTGTCGGTATCGGGACCGTCTTTTCGGCGTTGATGTCGAATCCGGCAGGACTTTTGAACATCTCCACCTATCTGGGTAATCTCCTTTTGCTTTTATTCATCGCCTTTTTGACATGGTATCAGCAACAACTCAGCGCAGGGAGCAATCCGCAGATGCAGTTCATGAACTGGTTTATGCCGGTCTTTTTGACCTTCATATGCCTGAGCCTTCCAGGAGGGGTGTTGCTGTACTGGGGTGTCTCCTCCCTTATCGGTGTGGCTCAGCAGTGGCGCATAAAGCATAAGACAGAGATTGAAATGCAGGAAAAACCCTCGTTATACAAGGAAAAACCCTCCAAAAAATCGGATGACGTCAAGAGCTAGGAGGTAAGGTGTTAAACCATGGAAGACAGGGAATTCATAGCTGAAGTTCAAAACCTGAACGAAGCCCGCCATCTCGGAGCCTTGAAATGGTCTGTGGAACCGGAAGAAGTGGATGTTACCGTTCTTGGTGAGGATAAAAAGCTTTTCGGGATACTTGGGAGGAAAATGCGTGTGAGGATAGCGCTGTCGGGCGGTAGGGAACAGTCTGACCCGAAAGTATTTCTGGAAAAGCTTCTGGGAATGATGGACCTGGACGTAAAGGCCGACTTTACTGAAGATGGAGTAGTTAACCTGAGCGGAGATGACGCAGGCATCGTGATAGGTCGTTACGGGGAGACGTTGAAGGCTCTTGAGTATGTGGCCAACCTGTCGTTGCGCTCTGGGGGAAGGTCCCGCCTGCGGTTGGACAGTGACGGATACAGGTCGCGCAGACAGGAAAGTCTTGAAAAGCTGGCCTCGGCGGCTGCGCGTGAAGCTGTCAGGAAGGGCCGCGCGGTGAGGCTTGAGCCTATGAGCAGTTGGGAACGCAGAATTGTTCACATGGCCCTTAAAGACAGGGATGACGTAAAAACCTTGTCTACCGGTGCTGAACCTCTGAGGAGGGTCGTCGTGTCTCCCGTTTTGACACGGGGCAAAAAACCGGCTGCCAAATCCTGCCGCAGGTAGAAAACATGCCGTTTCGGGGGGCCTCTTGATAAATACCGGCCGCTTTTAAAGGGGCCCCGCTGACATGTCGAAAAAACAATGTTCTGCCAAAACGCAAGTGGTGCAGTCCGGGTGTCTCTTGCAAAATTTTTTGCAGTGGAATACTACGAGCGCGTGAAATTCCCCTAGAGCCCGCGAGGAGCAGGGCAGTTTGCCTTGCAGGTGTCTTTGGAACGCCTCATAGGACGGTTTCTCTAAAGACAACCATCCAAGTCGTTTTGACAACCTCCGAGTGTAGGCATCAACGACAAGAAGGGCCCTTTCTGCCCCATAGCATAGTATGCTGTCCGCCGTTTCGAAGCCGATACCCTTTCTTTGAAGCAGCCATCGCCTTGCCGAATCGGTAGCAATGGATCTGAAAGTTGCGACTGTGCCGAAATCCGAGGAAAAATCCTCTGAAAAGGCTTTTAAAACCGCCGATTTCCTTCTGTAGGTTCCGGCAGGATAAACGGCTTCTATGATATCGTCCAGGGACGCGGCTTTGATGGCCTCAAAGGATATCAACCCGGCCTTAGCGAGGTTTGAGATAGCTTTTCTCGCGTTGTCCCAGCTTGTGTTTTGGACGAGAATTGCACCCACGCATAATTCGTCGAAGGAATTAGCGGGCCACCAGCCCTGGGGTCCATAGTTTTCCAGCAAAATTTTGAAAAGTCCTTCCGGTGTCATCTGTGGTATCCCCCAAAAACTACCAACTAAAACAGACCTTTCAGACTCCACAGAGATTATCTTTTCTCGCAATATTGCGCAAGTCGACTGGGGATTCAAGATTTCTACCGGAGTGTTATAGTAATAAACAGTCCACAGTACAAGGGGAGGTACCATTATGAACGATTCGAACGGTTCGTTTCGCTGCATCAGCTTTCTTTCCGACTTTGGAAGCGGCGACGAAACCGTAGCCTGCTGCAAGGGTGTTCTTCTCCAGCGTGGAATTTCGTTGCCGCTGGTGGATATAAGCCACGACGTACCACCCTTCGACATAATCTCGGGCGGTTGGATGCTTGCCGGCGCCGCCTTGTATCTTCCATTGGGCATCCACCTGGCCGTTGTCGATCCCGGCGTCGGAACTGACAGGTCGATCCTTATCCTGGAGTCGAAGCGCGGTGACCTTTTTGTGGGGCCCGACAACGGTTTGCTCCTTCCCGCCGTGAAACGCCTCGGAGGTGTGGAAAAAGCCTGGAAACTCCGGCCTGAACACTTTGAGAGCCGTCAGGTATCTCCCACCTTCCACGCCCGGGACATAATGGCACCTGTAGTGGCGGACCTCGCCACAGGGGTTTTGCCGTCAACCTTAGGAGAGGGCATCAGCGAGAAGGGCCTTCATTTATATCCCATTGCCGAACCTGCAAGGGATAAAGAGAGGATTTCGGGAGCCGTGGCCCGAATCGATACTTTTGGTACCATCAGGACCAATATTCCCTGGAAATGGATAGATATGGAAAAAGAAGGCGGTTTACGGATCAGCAGAAGCTGGCTTTTCAGCATTTCTCTCGGTAAGACCTTTTCCGATGTTGAATTGGGCGACCTGGTAATTCTGGAAGACAGCTGGGGATATCTCTCGATCGCCGTCAACAGGGGCAAGGCTGCCGACGTGCTGGGTTTTAAAGTCGGAGACCCGATTTCGGTAGAATACACGATGTAGGAAAGGCCTTTCTTTCCTATTATCCAGTCTGTAAAGTCAGTTCAGGAGGTGATCTCTATGTATGTAACAGGAAAAGTGATTTCCAAACGTATTTTAACGGTTATACTCCCGATTTGCCTCGTTCTTTTGGGAGTAGCAGCACCCTCGCAGGCAGTGGTCGATGTAATTACGGGAAACCCTGTGGCGGATATAGTCGAAAAAGCATCTCCAGCGGTAGTCAACATAGATACCGAAACGCTGGTCAGGCAATCCTTCAGCCCCTTTCCCGATGACCCATTTTTCAGGGAATTCTTTGGTGACCAGTTCGAGCGGTTTTCAAGGATCATCCCCATGAAAGGGAAAGGGTCAGGTTTTATAGTCAGCGGTGACGGTTACATCGTGACGAACAACCATGTTGTCGCCGATGCCGACAAGATAGAAGTGACCTTATCCAACGGAAGGTCATACCCGGCTGAAGTGGTGGGGACCGACCCGACCTTCGACCTGGCTGTCATAAAAATAAATGAAAGAGATCTTCCGGTCATAGAACTTGGAGATTCCGATGCCCTTAGGGTTGGTGAATGGGTAATAGCCATAGGAAACCCCTATGGTTTCGAAAGCTCTGTCACCGTCGGCGTAGTCTCGGCGAAAAACCGTTCGGTCCGTGCGAGGAACCTCAATTTCGACGGCTTCCTCCAGACCGATGCGGCGATCAATCCTGGAAACAGCGGCGGACCGTTGCTCAATCTGGAAGGCAAGGTCGTAGGGATAAATACCGCAATCATACCCTATGCCCAGGGCATAGGCTTTGCCGTACCGGTAAACATGGCAAAACAAGTACTGGATGACCTTCTCAAGTATGGAACCGTGCGGCGCGGTTGGCTTGGAGTTTACATACAACCCGTGACTCCCGAATTTGCCGAGGCCTATGGTGTCGAAGGAGAATATGGAGCTGTTGTAAGCGATGTTATACCTGACTCGCCCGCCGCAAAAGTCGGGATACGTCGAGGAGACGTCATTATCGCCATGGACGGCGAAAAGATCGAAGATCACACCGACCTCTCTCTCAAGGTCCGGAGCCGTCTGGAGGGCGATAAGGTCAGGCTTACGTTGATTCGTGAAGGAAAGCAGCGCAAGATAGATGTAGTTTTGGGCAGCGTGCCCGGCCAGCCGGAAGAAGGTAAAGAGTCGCAGAAAGAAATGGAAAAAAGACTGGGTCTGAGTGTAGGGCCCGTCACCCCGGAAATCAGGAGCAAGGCAGGCGCTCCATCTGGAAAAGGGGTAGCCGTAGTCGATATAGAGCCTGGTTCTCCGTCAGACAGGATCGGGCTAAGGCCCGGCGACGTGATCCTCGAGGTCAATGGCGTGCCGGTGGATGACTTGAAGGCATGGGAAAATGCCGTCGGGAAGGTCAAAAATTCCGTGGTTCTTCTGGTCATGCGGGAGGGAAGGACTTTCTTCGTTTCGCTAAGAATATGAGCAAGATGTAACATCCAGGTTTCCAGGGGCGGGACGGATTGCATTCCGCCCCTTTATTTTTTGCTGTCGGGTTATGCTTCCTCATAGGTTCCGAGTACCTCTTCATCAAGCCGGAACCTTACGCGGAATAGTGTCCCCCTTCCGGGTCTGGATTTTATCTCGAGTCGTCCTTCGTGAAGTTCCGCAATCCTGAGAACCAGAGAAAGGCCTAGTCCATAACCGGCGGTCGTACGGGAACTTTCCGCGCGCCAGAACCTCTCGAAACAGTGGGTTATTTCGTCTTCGGTCATTCCCTTTCCGGTGTCGGCTACTTCGAGAACGGCTTCTTTGCGTATTACATCGGTGTAGGTTCTGATCGTAATTTTTCCTCCTTCGGGAGTATATTTGGCCGCGTTGTCGATCAGGTTGGAAACAAGTCTGGTTAAAAGCGTTTCCCATCCGCGGGTTGCGGCCGGGGAAAGCTCTTTTTCGAAATGTTGTCCTTTTTGCCTTATCAAGGGCTCCGCAATGGTGGCCGCTTCATCGGCTACCATAAGTAGTTCAACGGGGTCTTTGTGTTCGAGCCGTTCGAAGGCATCAAGTCGCGCAAGTTCCAACAATGCACTTACCAAAGCCTGCATGGCTTCAATCTGAAAAGCCAGTTCCTGCAGCTTCCCGACGTAGTATTCCTTTCCCCGGTCCTTCAGAAGGGTTACCTCGACAATGCCTTTCATCACAGCCAAAGGGGTCCTGAGTTCATGGCTGGCGTCGGCGGTAAACTGCTGAAGCTGGCGGATGGATTTCGACAGGTCCTCCAGCATTCTGTTGATAAGCAGTACTGTCTCGCGGATTTCCTCGTTGGCGTCGTTAATTGAAATATCCAGTTTCATGTTGTCTACGGAAACTTTGGAGATCGCCTTGTTTATAAGTTCGAAGCGCCTGGTGTTCCTTTTGGTTATCAGATAGCCCACTCCTGCAGAAAGAAGTGCCGCAACCCCCATCATCATAAGGATTGTTTTTAGTAGGGTACTTCGAGAAGCAAGCAAGGCGTCAAGAGGTACCAGTAGTAAAAGGTAGTATTCACCGTCTTCAAGGTTTAAAAGTTTCCATGCAACCCTAAGGATTACCCTGTCTGCTTTTGGGGAAAAAGGCCACAACCATAGCGTCTCAGGCAGGATTTCCATGCTGGAAAGGTCAATCGTACATTGTTTCGCAGGCCCCTTCTCGATAATGGATCGCAGCAGAGTTTGGGGTAGAGGAGAAATGCCGTTTACTGCCCATGACACATCGTCGAAAAACCGCAAGTCGGAGCTGTATATCTGTAAATCTGCGTTTCGCCTTTTAATGGTTTTTTGAAGTTTTTCGTACTCCGGACCGTCAAGGTAAAAGTGGCCTGATTTTGCTATCTGCTCTGCGAAAAAAACCAGCTTATGGTTCTGCTCTTTGTCCAGCTGCTCCATTTCAGTCCATGTGAAAAAAAAGAAAATCGCCATGGAGAAAATGAAAACGACGGCGAAAACCGACAGGGATGTAAAAAACAGCATTCTAAAGCGAAAAGAGCGAAGTGGAGACCATCTCCGCTCTTTTCGAAACGCTGCAGCACCCTTTCGCCCGTCTTTCGACACCTTGGAGAATTCTCCTCCTGAAGAAGGGCTACTCGTAGTTTGGGCAGGTCACTTTGTATCCGACCCCCCGAACGGTCACTACGATGGTATCCAGGTTATAGGGACGGAGCTTGTCTCTGAGGTATTTGACATGGACATCCACGACGTTGCTTGTTCCGTCGTATTCCTTTTGCCAGACATGAGCGATTATGCGGTCCCTTGTGAATACCTGGTTCTCGTAGCGCAAAAGGAGTTCGAGGATGTCGAATTCACGTCTTCTCAATGGTATGTTTTCACCATCCACGGTACACTCCCGCGCAACAGGATCGAGCACAAGGGGGCCACATTTGAGCAAGGGCCTTTTGTGTTCCGCTCTGCGGCGGAGCAATGCGTTAATCCTCGCAAGAAGTTCCCTGAAGTCGAAGGGTTTGACCAGATAGTCGTCGGCGCCCCTGTTAAGGCCCTCGACGCGGTCTTCGATGGTATCTTTTGCCGTCAGTATGATTATCGGAGTGTCCTTGCCGATTTCCCTGACTCTTTCCACTACTTCGTACCCGTCGATTCCAGGGAGCATTACATCCAGCACTACGCAGTCGTAATCATTGGTTCTGATTTTGTCCAATCCTTCCGCGCCGTCATAGGCGCTTTCGACTAAGAACCCGTTTTCTTCGAAACCTTCCGCAAGGACTTGTACAAGATCCTTATTATCCTCGATGATTAGTATTTTCATCATGAAGTTCCCTCCAAACGCTTGAAATTCCGGCTGTTTCGCCTTTATTATTAATAATATAAGCATATAATTAAGAAAATGTCGAGTGCAGAATGAGCGGAATCTTATCGTCCAATCGAAAGAAAAACAGGCGAAAAAGTCCTTTTGCTCACCAACCTGGAGGATGGTATAATACCTTTACCCACCACTCGGTCGCGCGCTTTCAGTCGTGCAACTTGGTCGTGGGATTTTTCTTCAAGAGGTGGTAGAAATGATCCAAAAGGATAAAAAGCAGGAAATCATCGAAGAATTCAAGACACATCCTGCCGATACCGGATCACCGGAAGTACAGGTGGCCATACTGACCGCAAGGATTCGCGAGTTAACGGAACATCTAAAGGTTCACAAAAAGGATTACCACTCGCAGCGCGGTCTTCTCAAGATGGTAGGCAAAAGGCGCCGGCTTCTGCAGTACCTGCGGGAGAAAGACTTCAACAGGTACAGTACGCTGATACAGCGTCTAGGGCTTCGCCATTAGGTGCCGGATACTTACCCGAAGCCGCTGCTTTGCGCAGTGGTTGCTTTCTAAAAGGACGAGGGCGATACCCTCGTCCTTTTTGCTTGTGTTTGTGATATTCTCTTTACGATAGAAAAAAGGAATGAAAAAAGAGGAGGAACATCATGATGCCAGAGGAGTTTGTCGTCGAAATCGGCGGCGAGGTAATGAAATTTGAAACGGGCAAATTGGCAAAGCAGGCAAACGGAGCCGTAAAGGTTACCATGGGAGATACGGTGGTTCTGGTAACGGCGTGCATAACCGATTCCCCGAGGGAAGGTCTCGACTTTTTCCCCCTGCTTGTGGATTACGAGGAGAGATTCTATTCCGCCGGAAAAATCCCCGGTGGTTTCATAAAACGAGAGGGTCGTCCCTCGGAAACGGCCATATTGACGTCCAGGTTGACGGACCGGTCGATAAGGTCTCTTTTCCCTCAACATATGAGGCATGATGTCCACGTGGTGATTACGACCCTTTCCGTTGACCAGGAAAACCCCCCGAACATCCTTGCCATCAACGGCGCGTCCGCGGCCCTGGCGATTTCGGAAATACCCTGGAACGGACCTGTCGGCGCGGTACGTATCGGGTGTATAGAAGGAGAGCTAGTAGTAAATCCTACGGAAAGCATGCTGGAGCGTAGTACACTCGACCTTGTCGTGAGCGGTCACAGAGACGGCATCACTATGGTCGAAGCCGGAGCCTTCGAGATCTCCGAGGAAATACTTGTGGATGCCCTGGAACTGGCACAGAAGGAAATCCGGAAGATCGTCGATCAGATACTCGAAATGGCCGCGGCCGTGGGGAAGGAAAAGATCGATATTCCAGATCCTGAGGCACACCCGGAAATCGATTCCTGGATTTTTGAAAACCTCTATGGCGAGATCTACGAAGCAGTCCAGATAAACGAGAAAAAACCGCGTGCCAAAGCAATTTCGGCCATTACGGAACGCGCCCTCGAAGCCTTGGCGGAAGAATATCCAGAAAAGGAAGCATACATAGCAAGCGTTGTGGAAAGCCTGGTTAAAAAATCCCTTCGTGAAAGCATACTGAAGGAAAACAAAAGAGCCGATGGACGTGCTCTGGACGAAATTCGTCCCATCAGCTGTGAAGTGGGAGTCTTGCCGCGCACCCATGGTTCCGCCCTCTTTACCAGGGGTGAGACACAGGCATTGGTTACAACTACCCTCGGGATGGTAGGGGAGGACGACCAGATAGTGGACGGCCTCAAGCACGATGAGCCCGCAAAACGTTTCATGCTGCACTATAATTTCCCGCCCTTTTCAGTTGGCGAGGTTCGTCCCATGCGTGGGCCCGGAAGGCGCGAAATCGGCCATGGAGCTCTGGCGGAACGGGCAGTGAAGCCTCTTTTGCCCGACGAGAACGAATTCCCTTACATCGTGAGGGTGGTATCGGATATTCTCGAGTCCAACGGCTCGAGCTCCATGGCTACCGTTTGCGGAGCGAGCCTTTCTCTCATGGACGCCGGCGTCAAGCTGGGAAGACACGTAGCGGGTGTAGCCATGGGTCTCATCAAGGAAGATGACGACGTCGCCGTGCTTTCCGATATACAGGGGCTTGAAGACCATTACGGGGATATGGATTTCAAGGTCACCGGAACACGCTCCGGGGTGACGGCTCTTCAAATGGACAACAAGGCAGGAGGCATAACCAGGGAGATCTTGAGCAATGCCCTGGAGCAGGCCAAAAGGGGACGCCTTTTCATCCTCGACAAAATGGAGGAAGCCATAAAAGAGCCCAGGGAAGAAGTTTCCAGCTATGCTCCGCGTGTCTACACCATAAATATAGATACCGACAAGATCAGGGACATCATAGGTCCAGGAGGGAAAACTATCCGAAGCATTGTAGCCCAGACGGGCGTCAAGGTCGATGTGGAGGACGATGGTCGCGTGTTTGTGGCTTCGCCTTCCAGAGAAGCCGCCGAAAAAGCCCTTGCAATTATCGAAAACCTCGTTAAGGAAGTTGAGGCCGGCGAAGTCTATATAGGCAAGGTCACCCGTCTAATGCCTTTCGGGGCTTTCGTGGAAGTATTGCCGGGAAAGGAAGGCCTGCTGCACGTGAGCGAGATAAGCACCAGGCGTGTGCCTAAAGTAGACGACGTGCTCAAGCCGGGTGACACCGTCCTTGTCATCGTGAAGGAAATCGATGATATGGGTCGGATCAACCTCTCCAGGAAACGTTTGCTGGACAAGCGGGATTCCCTGGACGAAAGCTTCCGGGAGGCGCTTGCCGGTGAGCTCGAGCGGGAGGAGGAAATTTCCAGGCTTCCGCGTGCAACCGAAACAGAAAGGCCTCCTCGCGAGCATGACAGGGATGGCGGAAAAAGTGGCGACAGTCCGGGATCCCGGGGTGGAAGGCGGCCATCAAGAAACCAGGGACAGGGAAGGAACCGATAACGGCATGGAAAAACTGAGAGTGCGTGTTTCGCGAAGCGAAGGCTCAGGTGACCTTCCGCTTCCTGAATATGCCACTTCGGGGTCTTCGGGTATGGACGTGTTGGCTGCCGAATCGTGTGTAATCCCTCCGGGGAGGTGGCATGCTGTTGGAACGGGGCTTTACCTAGAGGTTCCCGAAGGGTACGAGTGTCAGGTCAGGCCACGCAGCGGTCTGGCCCTTAAAGAAGGCGTAACTATATTAAACGCCCCGGGCACAGTCGACAGCGACTATCGAGGTGAGGTCAAAGTCATCCTAATCAACCATGGAGACGAGCCTTTCAAAATCGAGCGGGGAGACCGCATAGCCCAGCTCATTATTGCCCCGGTTACGCGGGCTTGCCTCGTAATGGAAGAAAGCCTTTCGGAAACGGCTCGTGGCTCCGGGGGGTTTGGAAGTACCGGCAAGTAGCCGGCGGCAAGAGGCAACGAGTAAAATTTGCGCAGGCAAAAAAACGGGGGCCGGCACAAAGCCGGCCCCTGCCTGTTTCAGTTAAGTTGCTTGTTCCGGGTTTTTAGCGGTTTTTTGACCCCGCAGTTTTCTTGACGCACCACAAAGTGCCGCCCCAAACCAGAAGAAGGATCAAAATCATGTATAATTGCCAACCCATCGGTTTACCTCCTCTGTCTTCGAATTACGAGATTACCTCTTGAACTTCGGTCTGCTTATAACTCTCGCTATTGGCATCACCTGCATGGTTTTTCTTCGCCCAGCAAGCCGCTTGCCTTTTGTTAAGTAATCTACCCTTTGGCCTGTGGGTCGACGCCAAAGGTTACTCAGTCGCCTCAAACTTGCTGGTCATCCTGTCGGCAAGCCAATTGTTAAGTACAAGGAAGACCACCAGCATGATTCCCCACTGGTAAATCATGGTGCCCACGGTAAATGTGTACTCCGAAATGGGCAGCCACTTCATGTAGCTTTCGGGATACCAGCTTGCGGCCTGTTTTATCCACCACCCGAAGATGATGACGAACCACAGGGGGAAGAGGTAAATCAGCTTCCACATCCAGGCGGCCTTCAGGTCCGAAACGGGCTCGATGTACTCTTCCCAGATCTTGTTTACGCCCACCTTCATGGCTCCGATGGAGAAGAGCAGTCCGCTTAGAAGCAGCCCGACGCCCCAGACCCAGTCCTGGTTGTCCAGGAAACTGATGCTCATGGACGAAGGAAGCCCCAAAACAGTGATACCTATGCCCGCGGCCAAGGCAGCCTTGTGGCGGGGCCATCCCGCGTCCATGAAAAGCCGAACGCCCAGCTCTACCATGGAAAGGAGCGAGCTCAATGCGGCGAAAATAAGCGCAAGGAAGAAGAGCCCGGCGAATAGCGCGCCGCCCGGCATGACGGTAAAAAGCTTAGTCAGGTGGATGAAAGCGAGCCCCGTGTTTCCGGAAGCGACGGCGGCCTGGGGATCTTCGGAAAGGGCGAATATGGTGGGGATGATTGCCATGGCGGCGAGAAGGCCCGCGGAAGTGTCGGCGAAAGCTATGGTAGTCGCGTTCAGGGATATGTCTTCAGTTTTTTTGACGTATACGTAGTATGTCAGAAGAAGTCCCCAACCTGCTCCGGTAGACCATGCAACCTGGGTAAAGGCCTCAAGCCAAAGACGTCCCTGGAGAAATGTCTCGAATTTGGGTTCGAAAAGGAACTGGAGCCCCTTGACGGCTCCCGGAAGCATTACGGCGCGTGTGGCCAGGATTATGAGCAGCACGAAGAGCGAAGGGATAAGGATCTTGTTGATCTTCTCCAGTCCCTGGGAGACGCCCTTGAAGATTACGACAGTGGCTATGACCATGGAGAAGATATGCCATGGTACCATGGCCCCCGGTGTGGTTGAAAAAGCGGTCCAAAGAGCCTCAGTGTCGAGTCCCGGCTTTATGACGCCCGTCAGGACGTAGACGAAATACCTTACGCACCAGCCCATTACGACGGCGTAATAGAAGGCGATTCCAAGCGAAATCCAGGCCACACAGCCGCCGGCCCAGGTCCATTTGCGTCCCATCATCACCTTGAAGGACCCTATAACGCCCATCCTGGAGATCTTGCCCCAGACTTCTTCTGCCATTAAAAGCGGAATCGCCCAGAGGAACAATCCTATGAGAACAGCTATAACAAAGGCTCCGCCGCCTTGTGACGCCGCGACTCGGGGAAAACGCCAGATGTTTCCGGTTCCGACGGCCATGCCTATGGCCGAGAAGATAAGGCCCCATCGGGTTACCCACTGGTCGGCTTTTTTGATTTCTGCCATTCCTTTATTCCCTCCTCACAGTTTCTCTGATACTGACCGTTTGGGAATTGAAAACAAACCAGGAATTTGCTCTCGCTACGCTCTGTTGAAAGGGCTTTTTGAGTTTTTTCGGTTTCTCACCGACCTTTCCGGCCCTGGATTGGCTTTGATGAAGTCTGATATGGTTGCATATGGCGAGTTGCATCACGCTTAAAATCAACTTGAAGCACGACGTTAAAGGCCTGTAAAACGTACTCGTTAATTATAAGACGAACATGGCTACTTTACTAGCATACAAAGAAGAAAAAGGAAATCACTCAGAGAGTAAAATATGCGTGTACGTTAGCTTGCAAAAGACGACCTCACCCGGGCTGTGTTACAATGCAAAAACGGCGTGATTGGGTACATCCGCTGGAATTAAGGAGGCGATAAAAATGCCGGAGTTTAGAGGTCCGGAGGGACAGGTTCTTGAAAACGAATCGCCGATAAAGGCGAAAGACATACTAAAGAAATGGGAATCGGCCAAAGGCGCGGTGGCCGCACTTGTCGATGGTATCGCCACCGACCTGGGAGTGGAGATTGCCTCCGATGCCGAGGTGCTTCCCGTGGAAGGGGACTCCAGCCTGGGGCTTCAGATCCTCAGGCATTCCGCTTCTCACCTGATGGCCCAGGCGGTAAAAAGGCTTTATCCGGGAACGCGCCTGGGAATAGGGCCGGCCATAGAAGATGGTTTCTATTACGATATGGAGATTCCGGAACAGTTGGGCGAGGACGACCTGGATGCCATAGAAAAGGAAATGAGAAGGATAGTAAAGGAAAACCTGCCGGTCACGAGGGAGATTCTTCCGAAAGAGGAAGCGGAGAAGCTTTTCGCAGAACGTGACGAGATATACAAGATCGAACTGATAAAAGAACTCGAAGGTGACTCCGTAACCATCTACAGGCAGGGGGAGTTCGTGGACCTTTGTCGAGGCCCGCACGTGGAAAACACGTCGGTGTTGAAACATTTCCGGCTTCTTTCCGTCGCAGGAGCCTATTGGAGAGGCGACGAGAGGAACAAGATGCTGACGCGTATTTACGGTACGGCCTTCGCGTCGAAAGAGGACCTGGAGGAATACATCAACAGGATCGAAGAGGCTAAAAAGAGGGACCACAGGAAGCTTGGCAGGGAACTGGACCTTTTCAGCCTGCAGCCGGAAGCGCCCGGCTTTCCCTTTTTCCATTCAAAGGGAATGGTGGTCGTAAACAAGCTTGTGGACTTTTGGAGAAAAGAGCACACAAGGCGGGGTTACACCGAAATCAAGACACCTCTTATACTGGATCGAGACCTGTGGATACGCTCGGGGCACTGGGATCATTACAGGGAAAACATGTATTTCACCGAAATAGACGAACGTCCTTTCGCCGTGAAGCCAATGAACTGCCCGGGCGGCATGCTTGTATACAAGAGCCAGATAAGAAGCTACAGGGACCTGCCACTCAGGATGGCTGAACTGGGAACGGTACACAGGCACGAACGTTCCGGTGTGCTGCACGGGCTCATGCGGGTGCGGTGTTTCACCCAGGATGACGCCCACCTTTACGTCAGGCCGGATCAGATAAAGGATGAAATCCTCGGTATCATGGACCTGGTCCACTATATCTACACCGATGTCTTCGGTTTCCCCTACAGGGTGGAGTTGTCCACTCGGCCCGAAAAGGCCATGGGCGACCCGAGTATGTGGGAAATTGCCGAAAGAGACCTCCAGGAAGCTCTAGAGGAAGCCGGGGTACCCTACAGGATAAACCCGGGTGATGGCGCGTTTTACGGTCCCAAGATAGACTTCCATCTTGAAGACTGCATAGGCAGGACATGGCAATGTGGAACCATTCAGCTGGACTTTCAGATGCCGGAAAAGTTCGATATAAGCTATATCGGCCCCGACGGGGCACAGCATCGCCCGGTCATGCTTCACAGAACTATCTATGGTAGCCTAGAGCGGTTTTTCGGCATTCTTATAGAACACTACGCGGGTGCCTTTCCCTACTGGCTGGCGCCCGTACAGGTGCGGATAGTTCCTGTTTCGGAGGACCACTGGGATTATGCGGCGGAAGTGGAAGCCATACTAAAAGACAAAGACGTACGGGTTGATAAGGACATCAGGGATGAAAAGTTGGGGAAACGTATAAGGGATGCCCAGCTTCAGAAAATACCCTACATGATTGTTGTAGGCGAAAAGGAAGCCCAGTCAAAGACGCTTGCTGTTCGGGACAGGGTGAAAGGCGATCTGGGTTTGATGACGCTTCCCGATTTCCTGGAGCACCTCGAAACCCTGCCTGACCCTACTCGATGAGCTTGCGCCACCGATGTGTCTGTGCTATAGTCCTTTTTTGACATAAGCTGGAAGCCGTAAAAAAATCTATAAAGCAAAAGAGGGGAGACTATTCCCCCACCTGCTGACGCCCAGGGCAGTTTACAGGTCTGAATTCGGGGAAAAAGCGACTTTCCCGATTGATTTGTTGATGCCGGGCGAATTTAAGCCCGGCATTTAAAATATAATTAAAAGAAAACCGGAGGTGTCGGACAATAGCTAAACAAAGTGACGAACCGAGAATCAATGAGGAAATCAGAGCAAAGGAAGTTCTGCTCATCGACGACCAGGGGGTTAAAGTTGGCGTAATTCCGGTCGGCAAGGCCCTTGCCCTCGCGGAGGAGCGGGAACTGGACCTGGTGGAGGTGGCGCCTCAGGCCGACCCGCCCGTATGTCGAATTCTTGATTACGGGAAGTACAAGTATCAGCAGCAGAAACGCGAAAAAGACGCCCGCAGGAAAACCAAGAGCCAGACCGTAAAGGAAATGAAGATGCGCCCTAAAATCGATCAGCACGATTACGAGTTCAAGACCAAGGCCATTAAAAATTTCCTCGAGGCAGGGCACCGTGTCAAGGTAGCCGTTTTCTTCAGGGGAAGGGAGATGGCCTTCCTGGACAGAGGGCGCGAGGTGCTTGAAAAAGTGATGAAAGATTGCGAAGGACTTGGAAAAGTCGAAGTGCCTCCAAGGATGGAAGGACGGTATATGCGTATGATGCTGTCACCCATCCCGCAAAAGAAAAAGCCACAAAAAACGGAAGCGGATTCCCGAGAAGTCGGCTCGCCGGAGAAGGAAAATTGAGCGGGGCCTGTTTCGGGATTGAAGATAGAGGCCGTGTATAGAGGCTGAGGCTCGTGAGAAAACAAATTAGACTGGGAGGTTTCCTGCATGCCTAAAATGAAGACTCATTCGGGAGCGAAAAAACGCTTCCACAGGACTGGAACCGGAAAAATCGCTTACAAAAAAAGCGGACGGGGACACCTTCTGCGCAAAAAAAACTCGAAGAGAATGAGGCGGCTTCGCAAGAAAGGGTATCTCCATCCCTCTCTGGAAGCGCAGATGGAAGTGCTTCTGCCCAACCGTTAAACATAGCTTTTATGATGCAGCAGGTATCGCAATAGTTCCAAAACAAGACATCCTGACTGAAAGAGGTGAACGCGCATGCCGCGGGTCAAAGGTGGAAGCGCGAGCGACAAAAAGCGCAAGAAACTTTTCGAGACTACCAAGGGGTTCTACGGAAGGAAGAAAAACACTTACAGACGGGCGAGGGAAGCCTCGCTTCATGCACTCTCGAACGCCTACAAGGACCGCAGGAACAGGAAACGGGACTTCAGGCGTCTTTGGGTTACCAGGATCAGTGCCGCCGCCAGGATGAACGACATGTCCTACAGCAATTTTATCAACGGTCTGAAGAAGGCGGATATCCAGATTAACCGAAAGATGCTCTCCGAGCTCGCGATCCAGGATATGCCGGCCTTCCGCAAGCTTGTGGAACAGGCAAGGGAGGCGTTGGGACAATAAATTTCCGTTCGTATAGTGCCCTACGCACGGAGAGGATAATCGTAAGGGGGTTCCTGATGCTTATTGCCTCGGGAACCTTTCTTCTATGGACGGGAAATTTTTTTTACAAGCCCCTGAGGTTGATAGATGCCCTTTTTACGGCCACATCGGCTGTGTGTGTGACAGGACTGATAGTTGTCGATACGGGAAGCTTCCTTTCGCCTTTTTCCCAATGGGTTGTTCTGCTTCTGATACAGATGGGCGGACTGGGAGTAATGACTGCCTTTACGGCTTTACCTCTGCTTAGGGGGTCCAAAATAGGAATCCGTCAAAGGCTTCTTTTTACCGGCGGACTGGGACTGGACACTCCAGCCGGTGCGGTGAGGCTGCTCGCGAAAATATTGAAGATGACCTTTGCCATCGAGCTTTTCGGTGCGCTTTTGCTTTTTGGGGCATTTCTGGAGTACTTCGAACCTGCACGAGCCATGTACAATGCGGTATTCCACAGCGTCAGTGCCTTCTGCAATGCCGGTTTTTCCACCTTTTCCGACAGTCTGGTCGCGTTTTCGGAAACGGGTACCATACCGGGTACAGTCATGGCCCTTATTGTCCTGGGCGGCCTTGGCTTCATTCCCCTCTCCGAGGTGGTGTCCTTGCCCCGGGGTAGAAGACTCTCTCCTTATTGTCGCCTTGTCCTTTCGGTTACCTTCACGCTCATTATTGTGGGTTCGCTTCTGCTGCTTATATCCGAGTGGAACGGCCTGTTCCGGGGGATCCCGTTTCATCTTAAAATCTGGAACGCCCTTTTCCAGTCGATAACCGCGAGGACGGCAGGGTTCAACACCATTTCCATTCCCGCCATGTCCACCACAGGCCTTTTCGTTCTCTGTCTGCTCATGATAATAGGTGCCTCCCCCGGGTCTACGGGCGGAGGAATGAAGACTACAACCTTCGGTATTTTGGCGCTTTCCAGCATTACCGATATAAGGGGCAGGAAAGAAGTCGTTCTTTCAGGCCATCGTTTGCCACCGCAGACGGTGAGGAAAGCTCTAACGTTGACGTTCCTTTATGTTGGGACTATTCTCGGAAGCGCTTTCATTCTTAGTCTGACAGAGCCCTTCGATTTCAGGGGTGTGTTCTTCGAAGTCGTTTCAGCACTGGGTACTGTGGGGCTTTCGACGGGAATCACTGGAGAGCTTTCGGACACGGGTAAACTCATCCTGATCCTGTTGATGTTTTGGGGGCGTGTCGGGATAGTCACCTTCGTATACGGGTTGCTGGAAACAGAGGACAAAACAAGGATATCCTATGCTGATACGAATGTACCCATATAAAAAAGGGGCGGTTCGATGAAAGGCAAAAAAGGAGGAAATAAAAGGAAAACCTGCATGGTCGTAGGACTTGGTCGTTTCGGCAAGGCTGTCTGCGAGCGCCTGACGGAGCTCGGGGAAAGTGTCATTGGCGTGGACAAGGTCAGGGCCAGGGTCGAAGAATTATCGGACGTGATAGATCTGGCCGCCCAGGTGGACGCAACCGATGAGGATGCTCTCGTCAAGGCCGGGGCCAAGGAAGCCGATATCGCTGTCGTAGCCATAGGTGAGAACATAGAGGCCAGTATACTGGCTACCACGATCCTTATAGGCCTCGGGGTTCCGGCGGTTACTGCACGTGCCCAAAACGCGATTCACGCCAAGGTGCTCGCAAGGATAGGTGCCTCGAGAGTGTATTTCCCTGAAAGAGATCTGGGTCATCGGGTTGCCGAACATATTTCTCAGCCAGTACTGGCCCAGTTTACGGAGCTTCCGGGCAGCGATTTTCTGGTGGGGGAAATAACACCGACCGGGGAAATGGTCGGCAAAAGCCTCGTGGAGCTTGAATTCCGTAACCGCTATAATGCAGTTGTCCTGCTTGTTAAACGGGGTGAAAACAGTTTTCTCCCCAGAGCCGATACGGTAATAGAGGAAACCGACAGCCTTGTCATAGCGGCCTTGCGTCAAAATATCGGTCAATTGGCTGTAAAAATCGATAATTCCAAAGAAAAAAGCTAGTTCCTCAAAAAAGTTTCTTAGAAAACGAGGTGGCATTTATCTTGAGCGATTTTCCGGATAAAGTTCCCGAGCTGAAAAATGACTTCATAGAAAGGCTAGAAAAGGCACAAACGCCTGAGGAGCTCCACTCCATAAGGGTAGGGTTCCTCGGAAAAAAGGGCAAGGTCACGCAATTGCTTAAATCCATCGGGGGCCTCCCCGAGACAATGAGGCCGGAGGCAGGTCAAAGGCTGAACGTCTTGAGGCGCGAAATGGAAGCGCTCCTTGAGGAAAGAAAGACTTCTCTGGAAGCGGAAACTTTCTTAAAGAAGGAGCGACAGGAGAAAATCGATGTGACTCTGCCTTCAAGATGGCGCCCCTGGGGTGGATGTCACCCGGTTGAACAGGTTACCCACGAAGCCGTGGAAATCTTCGCCTCATTGGGGTTCACCGTGGCCTTCGGCCCGGAGATGGAAAACGATTACTACAATTTCGAGGCACTGAATATCCCTCCTCATCACCCGGCTCGGGATATGCAGGATACCTTTTATGTCGAAAACGGGCTTCTGCTGCGCACCCACACCTCGCCTGTGGAAGTAAGGGCACTTCGACGCTGGGGGGCCCCGATCCGCATAATCGTCCCTGGAAAAGTCTACAGGAGAGACAATGACCCGACTCATTCCCCCATGTTTCATCAGCTGGAAGGCCTGCTCGTTGATGAAAACGTTTCCGTTGCGGAACTGAAAGGGTGCCTTGAGGCGTTTGTCGGAAGGATTTTCGGGAGGACGCTGGACGTTCGATACAGGGCCAGCTACTTCCCGTTTACCGAACCGTCCATAGAAATGGATGTGGAGTGTGTTGCCTGCGGCGGTAAAAATCAGGATTGTCGTATCTGCAAGGGCACGGGTTGGCTTGAGATCGCGGGAAGCGGAATGTCCCATCCGAACGTGCTTGTGGCAGGTGGCGTGGATCCGTCGAAATATAACGGTTTTGCCTGGGGCATGGGGCTTGACAGAATAGCCATGCTGAAATACGGACTTGACGATCTCAGGATCTTCTTTGAAGGGGACCTCCCCTTCCTGACCGGAGGAGGCCAAAGTTTACGATGAAGATGTCTTTGAACTGGCTGCTCGAATTCGTGGAAACAGATCTGGAGCCGGAAAGTCTCGCCCGCCGACTGACTGAAACCGGTACCGAGGTCGAGGGCATGGAAAAACCCTGTGCGCGGTTTAAGGGTGCCGTAAGCGCAAGGATAGAAAAACTCGAAATTCATCCCGAACGTAAGGATCTGTACGTGGCAGAAATTGAAACAGGAACAGGAAAAGCAGTCTGTGTATCGGCTGCCCCGAACCTGGAACTTCATGCCTGTGTCCCTTACGGGCCTCCCGGGTCTGTTCTTGCCGACGGGACAAAGATCGGCAAAAGAGATTTCGATGGAATAAAAAGCGAAGGCATGATGCTTTCCGCCGAAGAGATAGGTCTGCCCGATGTCGCCGACGAATTCGGTATCCTGAAGCTCGACCCAGGGACCCCGCCTGGCAAGGATATCAGGAAACTTTTGGGGTTGGACGATCTTGTCTTCGACTTGTCTATAACACCCAACAGAGGGGATTTGCTGAGCATTAAGGGCCTTGCCGTCGAAGTGGCAGGGATCGTCCCAGGGTCCCGTCTGCTGCAAACCAAAGAGACTTTCCCATCTGCGGAGAATTGGCTCGGCGACTTCGAGGGCGTCAGGCTCGAGGATCCCGACTGCTCTCTTTATGTCCTTGGTTACGCGGACTCCGTGTCGATCAGACCCTCGCCTGTAAGCTCACGTGTCAGGCTTTGCCTTGCGGGGATGAGGCCCGTAAGCAACATAGTCGACGCGACGAATCTTGTCATGCTTTCCACCGGGCAACCCCTTCATGCCTTCGACGCCGATCTTTTGCCCGGTAAGGAAATTACCGTCAGATCCGCGCGAGACGGCGAAACCATAGTAACTCTTGACGGTAAAGAAAGGTCGCTTACGACCGAAGACCTTCTCATTACCAGCGGAGGAGTTCCGATAGCCCTGGCGGGTGTAATGGGCGGTCTCCATACCGAAATAAACGAAAACACCAGGGTTATCCTTATAGAATCTGCGAATTTCGATTCCATAAGGGTAAGCCGAACCAGCAGGCGGTTATCCTTGCCGAGCGAGGCCTCCTATCGTTACGCCCGTATAGTGGATCCTCAAAAGGCAAAACCGGCGGTCTGCGAGATTTTCGGCCTGCTTTCTTCCTGGAAGGCCGCACGGCCTCTGGGCATGGTAGTCGAGGGTTCGGAGGGCGAAAAGTTTCCAAAGACGGTGCCCCTTGAGAAAAAGACGCTGGAAAAAATCCTGCTGACAGACGACCAGGAAATGGCCTCCGGGATTTTGAAAGGGCTCGGATTCGAGGAAGCCGCGGTACAGAAGAGCCGCAGGGTTTACCGGGTACCTAGCTACAGACCGGATGTATCCATAGAAGAGGACCTGGTCGAAGAAGTGGCCAGGGTGTGGGGATACGACAAGATACCTTCGAGGCTCCCCTTGGGGACGAGAGAGCCGGGAGACAGGACCGACCGTATCCGGTGCAAAGAAGCACTGCGTGGTGTAGCCATGGCCAGGGGTTATGTGGAGGTCGTTACATACAGTTTCATCTCACCGGAAATGCTTGGTAAGATGGGCGTGGTCGGAGCCGACCCCAGGGCACGGGCGTTGCCCCTGGCAAACCCCATAAGCAGGGATCAGTCGGTTATGAGGACCTTGCTTGCTCCCGGTCTTTTGAAGGCCGTTGAATCCAATCTTCGTTCAGGCTGGAGGAGGCCCATCAGACTTTTCGAGGTGGGGGCGGTATTTCTCGAAGACCCGTCGACGGAACTGGGTGTAAGCGAAAAACTTTTTATAGGTGGGGTAGCTTGCCCGGGAAGAGATTACCCTTCTCCCTGGGGAAAAGAGGCCGTCGATGATTTCTTCTCCGTCAAGGGCGACGTCGAGGCCCTGGCCGCAAGCCGCGGCCTTGATGTACGCATGGTTTCCCACGAGGAACCCTTCGGACATGCAGGGCAGACGGCGGCAATCCTGCTCGAGGGAGAGTCCATAGGATACCTTTGCAGGATCAAGCCTTCTCTTCAGGAAAAATTGTCCATCCCCGAACCGGTTTACCTTTTCGAAATGGACATGGAACATCTAATCAATGGGGAACCGGCGCGCTTCGGCGAGCCCTTCCGTTATCCAGCGGTCTACAGGGACATTTCCCTGCTGGCCGAAAAAGAAACACCTTCCGAAGTAGTGGCATGCGATATCAGGAAGGAAGCGGCGGAAACACTCAGTGAGCTTCGCCTGTTTGACGTGTACGAGGGCGAAGGCATTCCCGCCGGCAAGCGCAGCCTGGCCTTTTCCCTCGCCTACCGTTCTGCGGAGCGGACCTTGAGGGATGACGAGGTGGACGAAGCGCATGAACGCCTTAGGGAGAACCTTTCCCGAAAGGGTTATGTTTTGAGGTAAAAGGAGGGAAAGCAGCCATGGAGGAGCATCTGGCAGGTATCGAGAGGCTTGTTGACGAGTTGACGGCCAGGATGAGGGCGTTGAAGGAAGAAAACCGCAGCCTGAAGGAAGAACTGGAAACCCACCGGGAACTTTTGCAGGAAAATGAAGAGGCCATGGAGGCTGTGAGGGACGAGCACCAGAGACTCCTGAGAGAGCGGGACAGCGTCATAGAAGGACTGCGTAAAGAACAAGAGGAAACGGCGGAACGACTCAAGTCCCTTTTGGGAAAGCTGAAGAACCTGGCGGGTAGCGAGGAGGGTAAAAACTCAATCGGTGGCGACGATACAGGCCGTCAGGGTGAACTTATCGACAGACCATAGGGAAAGCTGAGGAGGGACCTCGAAATGGCGGAAGAAACCCGACGCGTCATCGTACATGTCGGGAAGAAGACCTATCCGGTCTTGACCCGGCTCGATAATGAAAGGTTTCAGTCCGTGCTTGAAATAGTGAGGGAAAACCTGGGCGAAGTAGACAGCTCGGTCGATCAGGAGGAGCGCCTCTTGCTGGCGTGCTTCAGACTGGCTTATTCCATGGACGCGGCGACTCGGAAACTCTCCCAAGCGCTAAAAGAGTGCTGAGGACCATGGGAATTGCAGCTGTGGTCGACATCTTCGCAGGACTTGTATTGGTGACCTTTCTCATCAAAGGGGCGTTGCGTGGGCTTTCCGGCGAGGTTATTTCCCTTGTGGCGACGGTTGGAGGATTTATTCTTGCCTGGAAAGTGTCGCTTCCGATTTCGACCGTTATGCTGAAGTATTTCGACCTGGACCCCTCTATCACCAGGATAGTAGCGCTTGTCGTCATATACGCACTTTGTCTCCTTTTGGGCGCATATATGCAAAGAGGAATTAAAGCCTTTCTCCGGTTGACGAACCTGTCCTCGGTGGACAGGTTCCTGGGTGCTGCCGCCGGGGCGGCCAAGACGTTTATACTGGTGCTCCTGGTGTACACGGGAATTATGGCTCTCTCGCCTTTGGTTCCCACCTGGTGGATCAAAGATTCCGTCGCGATGTCGTCGGTAGAAATCGCTTGGCCTTACATTCAGGATTTCCTTGAAAAAGCTCATATGGGTAAAATCGATCTCTCACCCTTCCATGATCCGGAAGGGGCTCAAAAACCCGACAAATCCATCCAGCTTTAAGATATTTCAAAGGGGCTGGAAATGGCCGGAGGGGAAAGAATCATTCTGTGAAAACCGATGCACGAACGCTCAAAGCCATAGAAATGGATAAAATCCTTTTGATCTTCGACAAAGCCTGTCGGAGTGAACTGGGCAGGCAAACTGTCGGGAACCTTTTCCCTCTCGATTCCGTCAGGCAGGTCACAAGAAGGCAGGACCTCCAGAGGGCATACAATCTTTACCGGGACGTCTACGGCGAACTTCCCTGGGACGACAGGATAAAACCGGTTGCACCGATTTTGGAAGAGGCGAAAAGAACCGGCCTTTTGGCCGGAGAGGAAATCCTTCTCTGCAGGATAATCGTCGGAGTATGCCTGCGTCTGAAGTCCGCTGTAACTGAAAAAAAAGACGAATTTCCTCAATTCCTCGATCTGACGAAAAAACTGGGCGATTTCACCGGTCTTTTCCACGATCTCGAGGTCGTGGCAGATGATGGCACGCTCTACGATGGGGCTTCAAAAAACCTGGCTCATCTCAGGGATTCCTTGCGTAAAGAGACGGCAACAGCCAGGCGGAAAGCTCAATCGATGCTGGATAGCCCGTCTTTTTCCGGAATGCTCCAGGACCGGGCGGTTCACTTTCGTGAGGGGCGAATCGTTTTTCTGGTTAAGCTCGAGGATATGTCGCGTTTCGGCGGCATGGCCGTCGACCGCTCCAAAACCGGCAACAGTGTATACATGGAACCCAAGAGTCTCATCGAATACAATAACCGCATAGCGCTGCTTCGGAGGGAAACCGAAAGCGAGGAACGCAGAATCCTCGGGATTTTGACGCAAAAGATCCTCGACCGACAAAATGCGCTCCTTGAGGCGGAACGTGTCCTGGGGGAACTGGATCTTCTGCATGGAACCTGCGCGATTCAGAAAAATCTTTCCTGGGAATTGCCGGTCATGGAAGAAAAGTCGAGGTTCTTCTTGAGGCGGGCGACGCATCCGCTTTTGGGAGCAGATTGTGTACCCATAGACATACACTGTGGTGACCGGTTCAGGCAGCTGGTGATAACCGGGCCCAACACAGGCGGGAAGACGGTGGTCCTGAAAACCACGGCGGTGTCGGTTTACCTCGCCTGGTGCGGGTTGCCTGCTCCTGTGGGAGAAGGGTCTGTCGTCGGGGACATCGACTGGATGTCCGCTGACATCGGCGACGAACAAAGCATAGAACAGAGCCTTTCCACTTTCAGCTCCCACCTTCGTAACATAGTCGAGATGCTGGAGAAAGCAGGCGGAAACAGCCTTCTTCTCATCGACGAACTAGGTGCCGGAACGGACCCGCAGGAAGGGGCGGCTCTCGGCCTGGCTATCCTGGAGAGTCTTCACGAACGGGGCAGCCTGGTTCTGGTTACGACCCACCATAACGCTATAAAGCGTTACGCCTTGACCAAAAGCGGTGTCGAGGCGGCGGGCATGGAATTCGACGCAGAGAAGCTTGTTCCTACTTACAGGCTTAGGATGGGCATCCCTGGCGAAAGCAATGCTCTGCGCATCGCTGTCCGGCTGGGCATTTCTCAGGACATTATCGACAAGGCCTACGAATTCCTGCATGAAGGATATGCCGACGCGGAAAAGCTTCTGGAGGAGCTTTTGAGGAAACAGCAATACCTGGAGGTCGAGGAAGAAAGGCTTTCCAGGGAGCGGAGCGAAGTAAAGCGGCTGAAAGAGATCGTGCGGGAAAACCAACTGGCCATAGAGGAAAAAAGAGAAAGAATGCTTCTGGAAGCCGAAAGAAAAGCCAGAAAGATCCTGGAAGAAGCAGAAGAAAAAGCCAAAGCGTTGCTGCGGACAATAGAACAGACGGCGGAATCTTCCGACAGGGGCAGAACACAAAAAGGTCTTCAGGAGATCTCGGGAATGAAAAGGTCTCTCAAAAAAAACGAAGAAGAACGGGAAGAAAAGCGGTTTCTCAAGGGAAAGGCACAGAAAGGGTGGAAGCCCTCACCCGGTGACGCCGTAGAAATTGCGGGGACCTCCACCAGGGGCATAGTCGAAGCAGTGGACGGGAAAAAAGCACTCCTTTTGAGCGGTCCCATGAAGTTAGAGGTCCCTTTGCGAAAACTGGCTCCGCTTTCCCCAAAAGATCTCCCCGAAGAGTTCTTGCCGACCAGAAAAAATATTTCGCCGACGGGGCACGTTCCTTCGTCGATCATGATACGGGGTATGACCGTAGATGAAGCCATACCCGAAGTTGAAAGGTACCTCGACAGGGCCTTTCGGGCAGGTTACGGAGAAGTGACGGTAATTCACGGAAAGGGCGAAGGTATTTTAAGGCGAGAGGTCCACAGCCTTTGCAGGAATTTGCCCTTCGTAGTGGACTACCGACTAGGCGGGCCGGGCGAAGGCGGCATGGGCGTGACGATCGTAAGGTTCAGGCAATAACCTGGGGTTGGGAGGATCCCCCTTGACAACCCGATGTGGCAGGGGTACCCTAATCGCCGCATACGAGTGTCCGTAGCTCAGCTGGATAGAGCGTTGGCCTCCGGAGCCAAAGGTCTCGGGTTCAAATCCCGACGGGCACGCCAGCAAATTCGACCCGGCATGAACATTCATGCCGGGTGTTTTACTAATAGGGAGAATCGACGTTTGAACGGTACCGTAAGCTTGCGAAAGCAATATAAAAGGCGGGGAGCCAGAAAATGGTCGTATACAAACTGAAGAGCAAAAGCCGATCATGGGACGGCGAATCCATAGGCATTCTCATTCTCGACGCGGCCTACCCCTGCGTCCCCGGTAACGTCGGCAATGCCAGCACCTTTGATTTCCCCGTCCGCTATAGGGAGGTAAATGGAGCGTCGATAGAAAGACTTTTGAACAGAATGGATCCCGGTTTGCTCGAGCCCTTTATCGAAGCGGCACGTGCGCTCGAAAGGGAAGGTGTAAGGGCAATAACGGGGGCTTGTGGTTTCATGGCCCTTTTTCAAAAAGAAGTAGCCGAAGCCGTGGAGATTCCCGTTTTCCTCTCGAGCCTTTTACAAGTCCCTTTCATATGGAAGACGCTGACGTCAAAGCAAAAGATCGGGATAATAGCCGCTGATTCGAAATGCCTGACGAAAAGGCACTTCGAGTCTGTGGGTATAACACCCGATATTCCGATAGTTATTTGTGGTATGGAAGATAAGGAAGAATTCAGGACGGCCATACTGGAAGAAAAGGGAACACTCGATTCGGACCAGATAGAAAAGGAAGTCGTAGATGTCGCAATGGAAATGATAAAGCAGAACCCCGAGACGGGTGCGATACTGCTTGAATGTAGTGACCTGCCTCCTTATGCGATGGCCGTCCAGGATGCAACGGGAAGGCCCGTTTTCGATTTCATAACCATGATCCGATATGTGCATGGGGCGGTGGTCCAGCGCCGTTACGAGGGTTTTGTTTAACACGGACGGAGTCCGTGTTAAACGTTTTTGTTCTT
>NPIE01007926.1_pt1 | contig 71174 bp, 72 predicted proteins | sample 8637661 | NCBI WGS metagenome assembly NPIE01 (sample SAMN07420842, study PRJNA396082) | bioreactor metagenome | isolation source: sample BA12 brine-fed electro-methanogenic bioreactor BA | place: Japan: Kochi | collected 2016-12-09 | reverse complement strand
TACAGGCGTTGCAGTCAGAGTTGCAGCGCCTGGAAGATGAGCCGGACGTCGAAACCACGTTGTTGATCCATCCTGGTGTGTTGCAGGATTTTTTCGCCTACAACGAATTTCTCGATGCCGCGGATGCCTTGCTGAGCTATCTGGAGCTGGAAGGTGTCTTTCAGGTTGCCAGTTTCCATCCGGACTATCAGTTCGCCGGCACCGATGCAGAGGCCGCGGAAAACTACACCAATCGATCACCGTACCCCATGCTGCACCTGTTGCGGGAAGCAAGCCTGGAAGCGGCTATTGATCACTATCCGGACGTAGATGGTATTCCCGACCGGAATATTGCGTTGATGAATGAGCTCGGTGTGCAGAAGATGCGTACTATTCTGAAACGGTGCACCGACGCCGAAACCTGACATTCCGAGCCACTGAGTTGTAACGGAAATGACTGAGCATCGAACCCGCCCATTCAGTTCCAGCCAGCGCTTGCCCGAGCTGGAAACGCCGCCTGTGATGCATAACCCGAAGGAAGCCGGGGCGTTGCTGGCGGAGTTTATCCAACAACATCCAAGATTGATGATTCTCACCGGAGCCGGCGTGAGCACGGATTCCGGTATTCCGGATTATCGTGATGGCGATGGTGCCTGGAAGCGTAAGCAACCGGTGCAGCATAAGGCGTTCATGGAGGACTTCCACACCCGCCAGCGTTACTGGGCGCGCAGTCTGATTGGCTGGCCGGTCATGCGTAATGCCGCGCCCAACCCGTCCCATCACTACATTTCGGATCTGGAACTGCTCAACCACAGCAGCCTGGTGGTTACCCAGAACGTGGATCGTCTTCACCAGAAGGCGGGCACCCGGGCGGTGACCGATCTACACGGGCGGGCGGACGAAGTTGTGTGTATGGGCTGCGGCTATCGTTGCCCCCGGGATGAGGTGCATGACCGTTGCACCGAGCTCAATCCCGGATTTCGGAAGTACACAGCGGAGACGGCACCGGATGGGGATGCTGACCTGGATGTGGATTGTTCGGAGTTCCGGCCGGTGGACTGCCCCAGATGCGCCGGTATCCTGAAACCGGATGTAGTGTTCTTCGGGGATTATGTGCCAAAGGACAGGGTGTACTCTGCGCTTGATGTACTCAAGGCGAGCGATGGCCTGTTGGTGATCGGTTCGTCGTTGATGGTGTATTCCGGCTTCCGTTTCTGCCGGTACGCCAGCGAGTGGAAAAAGCCCATTGCCACCCTGAATCTGGGGCGGACCCGGGCTGAGGATCTGGTGGATCTGAAACTGAACGCGAGGATCGGGGAGACCCTGAAGGCCTCCCTCGATCAGTTGTGAGTGTTGTTTACATCAGGTTGTAGATGAACACCACGCCCACCGCAATCGGGGTGATGAAGCGCACGGTGACAAACCACAGGTTGAATGTACCCGGTGACAGGGCCAGCTCCTTCTCCATGGCAGGTTTCGACATCACCCAGCCCGCCATCAACGCGACCAGTAGCCCGCCCAGCGGCAGCAGGATGTTGGCGGTGAAGAAGTCCAGCAGGTCGAAGATGGTTTTGCCTTCCAGCATCGGGATGAAGCCCAGTGGTGCGAAATCCGCCCACAGGTTCAGCGACAGAATAGAGGCAATACCCAGAGCCCAGCACACCACACCGGCACCCAGCGTACTGACGGTGCGGTTCATGCCCTTTTGTTCTTCCAGCCATTCAACGATCGGTTCCAGCAGGGAAATGCCAGAGGTCCAGGCGGCGAAAATCAGAAGTACAAAGAACAGGGTGCCGAACAGTGAGCCCATGGGCATCTGACCGAAGGCCAGGGGCAGGGTCTGGAAAATCAGGCCAGGGCCAGCACCGGGCTCGAGGCCGTTGGCAAAGACAATCGGGAAAATGGCGAGGCCGGCCAGCAGGGCGACACCGGTATCAATCACCGAGACGGTAATGGAGGTTTTGGCGATGGAAATCTTCTTGGGCAGGTAGGAGCCATAAGCCATCATCACCGCCATACCCAGGCTCAGAGTAAAGAATGCGTGTCCCAGCGCCACCAGTACGCCAGAGGTGGTGAGCTTGGAGAAGTCCGGCTGGAACAGGAAGGCTGCCGCTTGGCCAAAGTGGCCGGTGGTCATGGCGTAGCCGACCACAATCAGTAGCAGTACAAACAGTGCCGGCATCAGAATGCTGACGGCCCGCTCCAGGCCGGAGCGCACACCTTTCGCCACCACCAGCATCACCAGGGCCATGAACACCGTGTGCCACAGCAACAGGGTGCCGGGATTGCTCAGCAGGCCGGAGAAAATCGCACCCACGGCATCTGCGGTCTGGCCGGAGAGCTGGCCGCTGGCGGTGGTGCCAACGTAGGAAATGGCCCAGCCACCAATCACCGAGTAAAACGACAGAATCAGGAAGCCTGCAAGAATGCCCACGGCGCCGACCAGTTTCCAGGCCGGGTTCAGTCCGTCCCGCTGGGCAATGGCCTTGATGCTGTTAACCGGGCTGTGGCCACCACGACGGCCGATCATCACCTCGGCCATCATGATGGGAATACCGATGATGGCGATACACAGCAGGTACACCAACACAAAAGCGCCACCGCCGTTTTCGCCGGTTACGTAGGGGAATTTCCAGATGTTTCCGAGGCCCACAGCGGAACCGGTGGCCGCGAGGATGAACGCGAGCCGTGATGACCAGAGCCCGCGCTGGGCATTGGAGCCCTCAAGGCTGCCGGAATAGGCAGCAGAACCGGATGATGAGACAGACATGGTTTTCTCCCGAAGGTCTTGTTGTTGTTACTGGGGTTAAAAATAGAGCCGCAGAGACTGCGGCTCCCAAGGGGAAGCACCGGTGTCAGGTTATCCGGTGCGAGACAGCCGCTGGGGCGCCAGCCCAGCACCCGCGGCATGCTTGGTGAACCGCTCTTCAGCCAGTTCATTGGCGATTTCACCGGTAGGGAGCCCGGTGCGGTCAGAACGGTTAAAAATTTCGGTCAGGGTGTCGCCGATGGTTTCCACATGGGCGCGCACTTTTTCCGGGGATGCCCCTGTGCGTTCGTAGAACACATCAATGATGCCGCCGGCGTTAATCGCGAAGTCCGGAGCGTACAGAATGCCCCGCTGTTTCAGTGCCGCGTCGTGTTCCGGGCGATCCAGCAGATTATTGGCCGCCCCTGCGACGATACCGGCGCGAATGGCAGGAATACTGCGGTCGTTCAGGACGGCGCCCATGGCGCAGGGTGCGATAACATCCACGGGCAGAGTCAGTATGTCTTCCGCCGAGGCGGCGTGTGCACCGAGCTGGTCGACAGCTCGCTGCATGTTGTCGGTGTGAATATCGTTCACCCAGAGTTCAGCGCCAGCGTCTTTCAGGTGTTGGGCCAGACGGAACCCGACATTACCGATGCCCTGGATGGCTACTTTCAGGCCGGTAAGGTCGTCGCTGCCGAGCCGGTGTTTTACTGCTGCTCTGAGGCCAACAAAGGTGCCGTAAGCGGTGACAGGAGAGGGATCCCCGTTACTGGGGGCGCCGTCGAATCCGGTACGGTAGGCAACGCCGGCCACGTGGCGGGTATGGCGTCCCATCACTTTCAGATCCGGCACGCTGGTGCCGGAGTCTTCGGCCGCAATGTAATGGCCTCCCAGGCTTTCCAGGTGCTTGCCCATAGACTCCAGCAGGGCTTGTGTTTTGTGCTTGCGCGGATCGCCAATAATCACGGATTTGCCACCACCGAGGTCCAGATTGGCCAGGGCCGATTTGTAGGTCATGCCCCTGGACAGGCGAAGCACATCTCGCAGCGCTTCTTCATCACTGGCGTAAGGAAACATTCGGCAACCGCCTAAAGCGGGGCCGCGGGAGGTGTTGTGAATAGCGACAATGGCTTTGAGGCCGGTTTCGGCATCGCAGAAAAACGACAGGTGTTCGTGGTGATCGAACTCCGGATGGCTGAACAGCATGTTGAAATCCTCTCCCGCACAGCCGGATCCCGGCGGCAGGTTCTGTCTTGTTTTTGTCGGTCTGGCTTGTGGCCAGGGTGTCGATTTCAGGTGTCCTCCCGAAGGATTGGTCGGGTTGCCCTTTTGGGGCCGGACGAAATTCAAGCTAATGCAAGTTTACGTGAACGTCAACCTTGGCGGCCGGCGGAATTGTGAACTTGTTTGATTTAATCATCTAACTGCCTGAGCACTGGTAAGAAAAAAAACGCTTAATGGTGGTTTCTACCTATACGCGTTTTGCACTATCCGGCTTAGCTTCTTCAGATGTCTGTCGCCTCCTATCCTTATCAGTTTGATTCGCGGAAAGTCCGTTCCGAGTTCTTCCGCCTGCTCCCCATCTCATTCTTTGTGGTGGCGTTTGGTGCTGCCTTTGGTCTGGCCGCCATTCAGGAAGGGTTGACGCCGCTGCAGTCTATCCTGATGAGCACGACCGTGTTTGCTGGCGCTTCGCAGTTTGCGGCGGTGGATATCTGGGGCGCCGATGTCTCGGTTCTGCCTTTGATCGCCGTGGTTTTTGCCATCAATTCCAGGCACCTGCTGATGGGCGCCTCGCTATACCCGATGCTCAGGGAAGTCTCTCCCGGGCGGCGTTATGCGCTCTTGCTATTGCTGACCGATGCCAACTGGGCCGTCTCGGCCCAGGATTACCAGAATGGCAGGCGCAATCTGGAAGTGATTATCGGGGGTGGCCTGGTTCTGTGGCTGGCCTGGATTGTTGGTACAGCCCTGGGCGTCTACTTCGGCGGTTTGTTACAGAACCCCAAAGCTTTCGGGCTGGATATGGTGCTGGGTTGCTTCCTGCTGGCCATGGCACTGGGTGGCAATAAATCCCCGCGGGTGCTGGTCGCCTGGTGCGTTTCCGGCGCAGCCTCCCTTGCCGCCTGGAAATGGCTACCGCCCAATATGCACGTGGTGGTTGGTGCGATCGCTGGTGGTCTGGTCGGTTTGTTCTGGCTGGAACACAAAACCGAGGTGGCGGATAATCAGCGGGAGGTGTCTGATGACCATTGAAACTACAACCTTCGGTGTGCTGGCGCTGATCACTATCATGACCGTGGTGACACTGATTACCCGTTTTGGCGGCGTGTTCGTGATGTCGTTTGTGCGCATCAATCCGAGGGTAGAGAGTTTTATCAATACCATGGCCAGCTCGGTGCTGATCGCCATCATCGTACCCATGGCGGTGGCCGGCGATCCGGGTGCGCTGGCAGCACTGGTAGCCACGGCGGTTACCATGCTTGTACTTCACAAGCCGCTTCCCGCTATCGCTATTGGCCTGCTGGCCGCTGCGACCGTTCGTTATTTGCTCTGACGTCGTCGGTGGGTGTGGTTGAAATCTGCTCAAGTTTTCGGTGATGGTGCCGTTAAGTGACCCAGTGTCACTGAGGTACCGCACCATGATTGCATCCAGCCAGATTTCGCTGTTTCAGGACAGCAGCCGCCAGGTCTCGGCGTTTGACAGTTCCCAACTGAGAGTCCGCCAGTCTGCCGCCCCGGTACCGCAAGGGCAGACCAATCGGGGCACCGAAGTGTCGCTGATCCGACAGGCGGCGTATCGCTACAGCAGCCAGGAGCAGATGGCCTTTTCCAGTACCAGTGAGGTGACCGGGGCCAACCGAGCGGCCACCTTCACCAGTTCGGAACTGGTCGAAAAGTCTTCAGAGCTGTTCCTGATGGGGCAGCAGGCGCTGACGGTCAGCCGAGCCGCCCTGGGGGGTGAAGCAGCCGCGGAATCGCCGAAGAGTCTGTCGGTTTCTGCCGGTCGCTATATGTTCTACTCCGAAAGTGAAACCCGCAGCTTCGCGTCGACTGGCAGTATTACCCTCGACAATGGTGAAACTATCGACTTTACCCTGTCGCTCAGGCAGTCCCAGTCGCGTAGCTATGAATATTCCGAGCTGATCCAGATTCAGGAGCGTCCCCTGACTGATCCGCTGGTGATCAACTTTGGTGCTTCTACCGCGAGACTGACCGACACCCTGTTTGAATTCGACATGACGGGCAACGGCGAGACGGCGCAGTTCGCCTCTCTGGGCGCGGGCAGCGGATATCTGGTTTTTGACCGCAATGGTAACGGTAAAGTGGACGATGGCAGCGAATTGTTCGGCCCGGAAAGTGGATCTGGCTTCAGCGAGCTGGCTGCGTTTGATGACGATGGTAATCGCTGGATAGATGCTAACGATGAGATTTTTCAGTCCCTGTCAGTGTGGGTACAGACGGCTGATGGCGGCCAGGATCTGCGCTCGCTGGCGGAGGTTGGTGTCCAGGCACTGTATGTCGACAGCGTGGACGACCGCTTCACTCTGACCAATCCTCAGGGCGTGCCCCTGGGGCAGATCAAGGCCTCTGGTATTTACCTGACCACTGACGGTGAAGTTCGGACTCTGGAAGAGCTGGACCTGGCGGAACAGAACATCGAGTCGGCCCCGGCGGTGGAAACCGTTCTTGGGGTTCGTAACGCTGAACCCGAGATGAGCGGCGCAGCTTCTGCACGAGAGGAAGCGATCCGCAATGCCATAGAAAAACTGAACGAAATTCGTGAGAAGCAGCAGGCGTTTATTGAGGCTTCAAAAGAGCAGGGCGAAGAAAAGTCCCCGCTGGATGGTTACCTGAAGATCATTGATAAACTGCGGCTGGAGTTGCTCAACAGCCAGGATGAGAAGAAGCAGGCAGCCAGTCGGTATCTGGAATTCGCCAAGCTTTGACTTTGGGACAGTGCAGCTCAGGGATGGGGGTGGTCTCCCAAAAATGTCGGAGGCCATGNNGAGAGAAGCGCACATGGGTGAGGCAAGTGTTTATGAAGAGAAGCTTCATATGCAGCCGAACGACAGCAATCTTTGATTGCTGGCTGGACCCGCCTCCGGGTGCTTGTAGCGGTTTTTGGGAGACCACCCCCACCCCTGAGCGTCTAGCGAGCTGGTTGCTCGTGCATGGGGTTTGTGTCAAGCAAGGCCAGCTCGCCGAGTCCCGGTAATTTGATCCCCAGCGCCATGGGATTGATACCCAGCGACAACCCCAGAATATTCACTTCCAGACCCTCTCGAACCCCGGCCAAGACACCGAAATATCCACCCAGGGATAGCTGATAGCCCGCGCCACCCGGGCTTGGGGCGATCAGCCGGTCACCCAGGTAGTCCTTGCCAATGGCGTGGCTGGGCAGGGCTACGTCGAAATCCGGCGTTTCCCGTATCACCCAGGCTACGAAGGTGTTGCTGTTTGGCCCCGGCCAGGCTTCGTATTGGGTGGGGTAGGGATAATTTTCCACTGCCTGGTAGATCTGCGGAATCAAGGCCGCGGCTTTCTCTCCCCGAATATCTGCATACAGTTCCGGCCTGGCGCCGTACCAGTGTCTGTCCGGGTCGCCGGGGCGGGAATTGACCACGTAGGTGCGCCAGCCGGTGACCTCGTGCACCTGATAATAATCAGCGCCCTGTTCTTTGGTCGCAATCCAGGTATGTACCGCAAAGTAGCCTCGCCAGCTCCAGGCGCGTGCGCCATAGACCTGAATAATGGCTTCCTCCACCTGTTCGGGTCGAGGCGCTATACCGGCGCTTTCCCGGCTGGCGGTACGCCAGCTCTCCGCAACCTCAAGGCTGCTGCTGGCGGCCAACAGAAGGGGGCCGCCCAGAAGCAACAGCAGGGCGCCGAGCAGGCCCGCGGCGTATTTGAGAAGTCGTTTCATTTACAGGTCCGGTTCGAGTATTTCCAGCATGCTACAGGCAAGATGATACGCCTTTTAACGGTCAATGGATGAAGCAGGTTAAAGAATGGTAGTTTGCCCAAGCTCACGCTGGCTTCTAGGCTCAAGGTGTAAATATTCTTGAGTCAGGAGGTTGTCATGTCTGATCACCATGTCTACAAAAAAGTGGAAATCGTAGGCTCATCCAAGACGAGCATTGAAGATGCCATTCAGAACGCGCTGGATGAGTGTGGGAGAAGTGTTCGCAATATGGAGTGGTTCGAGGTAACGGAAACCCGTGGCCACATCGTCGACGGAAAGGTCGGTCATTATCAGGTGGGCCTGAAAATCGGTTTCCGGATTGCCGATAGCTAAGCCNNAAAATTGGTTTCCGGATTGCGGATAGTTAAGCAAGTTTAACCGCTTCTTATGGCGCGGTGCCGGATGGTGGTCACCAGGTGATTCAAAAGTTCCCGCGCCTCGCCCTCATGCAGGCTGTGAAACTTGTCGTGCAGGACTCTCCGGTCGTGATCGGAAGCGCCGTGCCGGACTTCCTTCACCAGGTCCAGGTACTGGCAGGCAGCGAGGTGGGCCTTGATTTCCACGTCAATGAGCCGGGTGAGCAGTTCATCCACCGTTTCGTGACAGAAGGGGCGGTGCTGGTTCAGGTGATTTCTGGCCTCCAGTGCAGCGTTTCTGGCCTCCAGCCGTAGGTCGTTGGCGGATTCACCGTTTTCGACAGTTCGCAGAAACTGCCCCAGGCGTTCGTGCAGAAGCCAGATGGCCGGCCAGGTCTTCTGGTAGGCTTCCATTTCCGTTTGGTAACGGGCTTGGTCCAGTGAGGAATGGCTGGTCGACGGGCTGTGATCTGAGCGGTTGAACTGGCTGACCCGGATGTCATCCATTTCACGCCAGAGGGTGTCCGATCTTTCCCTCAATGCGCTGAGCTGGCTCTGGTTTTTGTTCCGTAACCGGGATGCCAGTATCAGGCTGAGAAGCGCCAGCACAAAGGCACCCAATGCCACCATCAGGGGTGGATCAAATGAGGTGAGTATGCTTCCTGGCAGACCGGTATCCATGGCCGTTCACCTGATTGAAGTCCTGTCCTGATCACTCAGTATACAGACTATTGCGGTGTTTGTTGTTTAAACGGCAGTAAGGTTTCCGCCTCGGCAAAATACCCTTGCACCTGCTCTGCTTCTTCCCGGGTGAAGTCGGCAATGGCGTCCCGGAAGCCGGGGTGCTGTATACCGTGCCAGGAATGGGTGATCACCGGTTCAAACCCCCGAACCAGTTTATGTTCGCCTTGGGCGCCGGCATCAAAATGTGTCAGCCCAAGCGCCAGCGCCAGCTCGATGCCCTGATAGTAACAGGTCTCGAAATGCAGGTGATTGTATTCGTCCAGACAGCCCCAGTACCGGCCGTAAAGAGCGTTTTGCCCCGACAGAAACAGGGCCCCGGCGATCATTTCGCCCTGTTTGATCGCCATGATTACGTGCATATGCTCGGATAGCTGCTCTCTCAGTAACGTGAAAAACTGTTTGTTCAGGTATGGTCTCTGGCCCCGCTTCAGATAGGTGGCCTGGTAGAACAAATAGAAGGCGGCAAGAACCTGGTCTGGAATATCCTTGCCATGGAAGCAGGCAAAAGTGATGCCCTGTTCCGCCACTTGCCGGCGTTCCTTGCGAATGGATTTACGCTTGCGGGAATTCAACGCTGCCAGATAATCGTCGAAGCTGTGGTAGTTGTGGTTGTGCCAGTGGAATTGGCAGCCGATGCGATGCAGTTCATCGTCATGCGTCAGCAGTTTCTGGTCCTCGGCGTTGGGAAACAGCAGGTGCCAGGAGTGTGCCCCAAGGTGGTGTGTCAGGGTATCCAGCAAGTCGTGCAGGCGTTCGGGTGTCAGCTGTCGCCGCACCTCAGCGTCCAGCAGCAGCCGGGGTCCGGCAGACGGTGTGAACGGAATGGCGAGCAACAGCTTTGGATAATAGGGCAGGCCGTATCGCTGGTAGGCCTCGGCCCAGGACCAGTCGAACACATATTCACCCATGGAGTGGGTTTTCAGGTAGGCGGGTGCCAGGCCCACAATCCGGCCTTCGTGTTTGAATACCAGGTGGCTGGGGGTCCAGCCCGTTTCGGTGCGGGTGCAGCCGCTCTCTTCCAGTGCCTGAAAGAATTCGTATCGAAGAAACGGATTGGAGACCCCCGCCAGTCGTTGCCAGTCCGATTTCGGGATGGCGGCAATACTGGCTCGGGTCTCCAGAGTGAGTTCGCGTGGCGCGTTTTCTGACATGGTTGGTTTCAGGTCGTTGACGAATACCTTCTACCATACGCCATAACCCGTCATTTGATCACTCCTTGTCTTGCTTCCCACTGTTGCTACAGCGTTGCTGCATTTTTTCCTGCCATTGATTCATGCGTTTTTCCTGTTTGGCCTGTCGTTCCTGATGAATCTCCGCCCAGATCTGGCGCTGTTCCTCATTCAGTTTCAGGCGATCGGCCATTTCTGCCCGATACGTTTCCCTCTCGGCCCGGCGCTCCTCACGGTTAAAGGGGCCTTTGCCTTCACGGAAGTTCTCGCACAGTTCCTGTTTGTCCCACTTACCGTTCTGGTTGTGTTTGCCGTGCCGTTCCGCGAGAACAGCCGGGCTGGCGGCCATCAGACTTGCCACCAGTACACCGGCGGTTAACAGGGTGGTTTTTACTTTCATTGGTCTTTCCTCGTCGTTGTTCACAATGGATGATGGCCATGCTACGCGGACGCAACGTCAGATGGTGTCAGGGCTACGTAAAGGTTCGGTAAAGGCCGGGAGACCGCCCGCAGCGCTGCAGGATGGCCATGCTAGACTGTGACCGGCACATCCCAGAGAGAAGACGATGCAGAACCGGGTACTGTTGATTGAAGATGACGATGAGTTACGGGAGCTGTTAGCCCGTTACCTGGCCAGCCAGGGCTTCAGTGTGCGTGAGGCCGCCAATGGTCGTGATGGACTGGCTCTCGCTCTGGGCCAGGATTGTGACATTGTGGTGCTCGATATCATGCTGCCTGATATCAATGGTCTGGATGTTCTGAGGGAACTTCGGGGCAAGACGTACTTACCCGTGATCCTGTTGACGGCCCGTGGCGATGAAACTGACCGAATCGTCGGCTTTGAAGTGGGCGCCGATGATTACATTCCCAAGCCCTGCAATCCCAGAGAGCTGGTGGCGCGGCTTCAGGCCCTGCTTCGTCGTATCGCCTGGGATCAGAAAACCGAGGTGGACGCCAGCCGGACTTATGGTGACTTGCGGGTGGAGCCTGGACAGCGCCGCATCTACCAGAATGACGCGCCCCTGGAACTGACCGGCACCGAGTATGAAGTGCTTCAGGTGTTGCTGGCCCATGCCGGCAGCGTGGTCCGCAAGACCGATCTCATGCAGTGGGCGCTGGGGCGCCGCCTTGAGGCCTACGACCGCACTCTGGATATGCACATCAGCAATCTTCGCAAGAAACTGGGCAATGATGACCCACCCCGCATCGAGACGGTGCGAGGACTGGGATACAGCTACCGGATACCCACATGTTGAAGCGCTTTATGTTTCCTCTGTTCTGGCGGATTTTTCTATCCATCTGGCTGGCCATGGCGGTAACCGTGGTGGCCAGCCACCTTGCCTCGCGTTATCTGTTGGACCGGGAACGCCAGGCGATTGAACGCCAGGTGGGTTTACAGGAACTGGCTCGCGAGGCTCTAGTCATTCGTGAACAGCGGGGTCGGGGGGATGCCTGGCGCTTTTTGCGTTCGGAAGGTGAACGCCTGGATTTGCACCTGATGCTGATCGAAAAGGAGCAGGGCCAGCATCGACTGCCCCGGGCGATTCGGGAACGCATCCAGTCCGGTTGGTACCCCCACAAGCCAGCTGTTCTGGATCTGCAGGAGGGCTATCAGCTAGTTGCCTGGCCCCGGATGGGCGGCGATGGTTGGCTGGACCCGAGAATGTTCCGGTTTGTGGAGATGGGGCTGGCGTTCCTGTTGATCTCCCTGGCCTGTTGGTGGATTGCGCGAATGGTCTCGCGGCCGTTGAGACACATGGAGGGAACCGCCCGGGCGATTGCCGGGGGGGATACTGGGCTGCGGGTTGCTGGTCGCATTGCCCGGCGCCGTGATGAAGTGGGCCAGTTGGCGACGGCATTTAACGGTATGACAGACCGGCTGTGCCAGCTGCTGGACCGTCAGAACCAGCTGTTGCGGGATATCTCCCACGATCTTCGTACTCCGCTGGCACGGCAGCGGGTGGCGATTGAGCTGGCTTCGGATAGCGGCGCCGATGAGGCATTGATGACCAGTATTCTGCGCCAGAACGAGCGGCTGGAAACCATGACCGGCCAGATTCTGACCCTGTACCGGGTGTCCGAGAACGGCGGTGATATGGCGCGTGAGCCGGTCAAGCCGATGGTCCTGGTCAATCACGTGCTTCAGGATGCCGCCGATTATGCTGAGCACCAGCGCGTGGACTGCAAACTGGTGGCCTCGGAGGAGAGCAAAGCGGTGTCTGTGCTCGGTGACAGCAGTTTATTGCAGCGTGCGTTTGATAACGTGCTGCAAAACGCCCTGGACCACACGCCACCGGGTAAATCGGTGAAGCTCTCTCTGTCCACGGACAATGAGAGAATCCGTTTGATCGTCGCTGATGAGGGACCGGGTGCTCCGGAAGACCTGCTACAACACTTGTTTGAGCCGTTTTTCCGGGCTGACAAATCCCGTGGTGGCAAAGGTTGGGGGCTGGGGCTCGCTATTGCCCGTGATATCATTCAGGCCCACGACGGGCACATCAGTGCCCGCAACCGGGACGAGGGTGGCCTGGAAGTGACCCTTGAGCTACCGGTCTTTGTCGGAGGCTGAGGAATCGGCGCTCGGGCTTTGATCCGGTGCGTTGTCACTGTCCGGTTTCAGCTTGCTGGCGGCAGAAAAATCAATGCCTTCCTGCAGCTCGTCCTCATCAAACCGGATGCCGCAGGCGGCCTTGCGTATCCTTGCAGGGGCCGCGGTCCCGGGTTGGGTCTGTTCGTTATCTTCGGTCGTCATAGGATCGCCCATGAGTAAGGATTACCCGATTCCTGCAGGATACCTTGAGCGGGAAACGGAAGTGAAGAAAAGCCGTTTTATAGCCCGAGTGTATCCCGTCAGTGACCGGGACGACGTACGAACATACGTTGACCAGGCCCACCGCGACTACCCCGATGCCCGTCATGTCTGCTGGGGGTATCAGATCGGCCGGCCCGGCTCTGCGGCCGAGGCTGCCATGAATGATGATGGTGAGCCTTCCGGAACCGCCGGCAAACCCATTCTGGGCGTGATTCAGCACAAGGATATGGGCGACGTACTGGTGATCGTTATCCGCTATTTTGGTGGTATCAAGCTTGGAGCCGGTGGCCTGGTTCGGGCCTATGCCGGCGCCGCTGAAAGTGTCTTGTCCGCCGTTGACCGCGTGGTGCAGCAGGCACGTGTGCAGGCAACGGTGCAGTTCGGGTTTGCCGATGAGCAACCGCTGCGGCACTGGTGCGACGGTCATGAAGGGTGTATCGACGCGATTTCCTATACTACGCGGGTGACAGCCAGCGTTTCCTTGCCTGTGGCTCAGCAACAGGACTTCAGCGCTTTTTGTGAGTCCCAGAAGATGGATTACCGTTTTGAAACCTGACTGACTGAGGCAGGCCGGTAGCCCTGGGCACGCGTATACTGGAGACATATGGGAACAACGGAGTTAAGCCTATGCGTATTATGATGATCGCTGCTTTGGCGTTGGCCATAACCGGCTGTGCCAGCAATGTGGTGACCGACTACAATCCAGCCACCGTTTTTGGCAATTACAGCAGTTGGGCCTTTGCCAGCAACGCCCAGGACTCTGGTTTCACCTCGCTGGATGACGCCCGGGTTCGGGACGCGGTAGAGCGCGAGCTGAACCGGAAGGCGATGAAAAAAGTGACGGAGACTGAAGCCGATCTTCTGATCAGCTGGCAGATTGTGGCAGAGGAACGGCTTGAGCAGGTAGGCGTTGGCCTCGGGTTCGGGTTCGGCCATGGCAACTTCGGCTGGGGCCTCTCATCGCCGCCACCGGTGCGAGAGGTAACCGAGGGCAAACTGGTGGTGAGAATGGTTGATCGGACCACCGAGGAAGTGGTCTGGCAAGCCGCGAGCCGGCGCTATCTCAATGAAAACCAGTCGCCGGAAACCCGTCGGAAACTGATTGACGAGGTTGTCTCGGAAATGTTTTCCAAATACCCTCCGGGCCTGAACTGATTGCAGATAAAGGCGTAACCATGGGTATGAACAAGCGCAAAGGCGGCCTTGTGTTCTCCACGGACCAGGGGCGGATGTGCCCGGAGTGCCGTAACCCGGTGGATGACTGCACCTGCCGGGGAGCGCAGAGGCCGGCCGGAGACGGTATTGTGCGCGTCAGCCGGGAGACAAAGGGGCGCAAAGGCAAGGGCGTGACCCTGGTGACCGGTATTCCGCTCGACGACAAAGAACTGAAAGCCTACGCCAAACAGCTAAAGGCCAAATGCGGTACAGGTGGTACAGTAAAAGACGGAGTGGTGGAGATACAGGGCGACCAGCGAGATATTCTGGTGCCGTTACTGGAGCAGAAAGGCTGGACCGTCAAGCGCGCGGGCGGCTAACGTTCTGAAGCTACCACAGTTGATCAATCAGGGGAGGCAGGCATGCACATAGCGGTACTTGGGGCAGGCGTCGTTGGTATCACCACCGCGTGGTACCTGCAGAAACAGGGGCACCAGGTAACCGTGGTCGACCGACAGAACCAGTCAGGACTGGAAACCAGCTACGCCAATGGCGGGCAGGTATCGGTGTCCCATGCCGAGCCGTGGGCCAATCCTTCGGCGCCCCTGAAAGTCGCAAAATGGCTTTTCCAGCCGGATGCCCCACTGTTGTTCCGGCCCCGGCTGGATCTTTACCAGTGGCGCTGGGCGCTGTCGTTCCTGGCTCAGTGTACCTCTGCCAAAGCCGCCCATAATATCCGCCAGATGGTCAATCTCGGTACTTACAGCCGTTCATGCCTGCAGTCACTGCGAGACGAACTGAAGCTCGATTATGACCAGTTAGCCAAGGGCATTCTGCATTTCTACACCAACCCTGCCGAATTCGATGCGGCCCTGGAACCTTCCCGCATCATGCGTGATCTGGGCTGTGACCGTCAGGTTATCGATGCTGGTCGTGCGGTTGAGCTGGAGCCGGCCCTTGAACCGATCCGTCATCGTATTGCCGGCGCGACTTACACCGCTGATGACGAAAGCGGCGATGCCCGAAAATTTACCCAAGCTCTGGCTGAGAAATGTAAAGAAGCCGGGGTGGATTTTGAATATGGCACCGAAGTGCTGGGTTTTGATCGGGCGGGTGACCGGATCCTGGGAGTGCTGGCGCTCAAGGACGGCAAACACCACACGCTTCGGGCGGACAGCTATGTGTTGAGCCTGGGCAGTTTCAGTGCGGTACTTGCCCGCCAGCTCGGGATGTTCCTGAATATCTATCCGGCCAAGGGTTACTCTATTACCGTGCCGGTGAAAAACGAAGAAGCAGCTTTTAACGTCAGCCTGACCGACGATGAATACAAGCTCGTGTACTCGCGTCTGGGTGACCGAATGCGTGTCGCTGGCACGGCAGAACTGAACGGTTACCGTCGCGACCTGAACTTTACCCGTTGTCGGGCGATTGTCCGTCGGGCTGCGGAAGTCATGCCCGAGGCTGGCTATTGGGATCAGGCCGAATTCTGGACCGGTTTGCGGCCCGCAACGCCATCCAATGTGCCCTACATCGGTAAAAGCCACTTCAGCAATCTGTACCTCAATACCGGGCACGGTACCCTGGGCTGGACCCACTCCTGTGGCTCGGCGGCCGCTCTGGCGGATATTGTGGCTGGCAAGAGTCCCGAGGTGGACTTCACCTTCTCCGGTCTCTGAGCAGCCGACGATTCCGGCAGTGCACAAATAAAAACGCCGGCGTCTGTTGCCAGGACGCCGGCGTTTTTGCTTCCCCGGAAGATTAGTCTTTCAACTGATCTCGAATCAATTTCTTGTTGATCTTGCCGACGCTGGTCTTGGGAATGTCTTCCACAAAACGCATCTGCTCGGGAATCGCCCATTTATTAATGTCGCCACTGTCGACAAACTGTTGCAGGTGCTGCTTGATATCCTGCTCAGAGATGGATTCTCCGGGCTTCAGGGTGATCAGGGCGTAGGGACGTTCCCCCCATTTCTCATCGGGCACACCTACCACCGCAGCCCCGGCAACGGCAGGGTGCTGGCTGATCATGTTCTCCAGGTCGAGCGACGACAGCCATTCGCCTCCGGTCTTGATCACATCCTTGATGCGGTCTTTGATGGTCAGCGTGTTGTCCGGCTCCATGGAGGCGACATCACCGGTGTGTAACCAGCCGCCTTCCCACAGTTCCTCGCCTTTGTCCGGCTGTTTGAAGTAGCTCTGGGTCAGCCAGGGGGCCCGGGCGACCACTTCACCTTTGGCTTCGCCATCATGGGGTACCGGTTTGCCATCAGGATCGACAATTTCCAGTTCCACCATGGGCACGGCTTTACCGGTCTTCACCCGGATTGCGGTTTGCTGCTCCAGGGGCAGTTCAAGATCCGCCGGGGAGAGGTGCGTGGTGCTCAGCAGCGGGCAGGTTTCCGACATGCCGTAGCCGGTGAACATCTTGATGCCCAGTTTCGCCCCCGCATCGCACAGGCCTTTGGTCAGGGCGCTGCCACCGATGAGCACATGCCAGTTGCTCAGGTCGGCGGTCTTGATGGACTCGGTGGCCATCATCATCTGCATGATGGTGGGCACGCAGTGGGAGAAGCTGACTTTGTGCTCCTTGAGCAGATCCACCAGCAACTCGGGTTCATAGCGACCGGGATAGACCTGCTTTATTCCCATCATGGTGGCCGCGTAAGGCACGCCCCAGGCGTGAACGTGGAACATGGGCGTAACCGGCATATACACCGAGGATGAACGCAACAGCGGCATTTCGTCGAAATGGGAGATGCTGCCGGCCATGGAAAGCGTATGCAGTACCAGCTGGCGGTGGCTGAAATACACGCCTTTCGGGTTACCGGTGGTGCCGGTGGTGTAGAAAGTGGTGGCGACGCTGTTCTCGTCGAAATCGGGGAAGTCGAAGTGGTCGCTGGCCCCCGCGAGCAGGGCTTCGTACTCGCCGTGGGTGTCGAAAGAGGCGTTGCCCGGCTTGTCGCTGTCGGTTACCTGAATCCAGGTTTTGACGGTTTTGATCTCGTCTTTCACGCCCTCGATGATGGGCAGGAAGTCATCGTGCACCAGTACCGCGTCGTCTTCGGCGTGGTTCATGGTGTAAACGATCTGCTCCGGCGACAGGCGCACGTTGACCGTGTGCAGTATGGCGCCAATCATCGGAATCGCAAAGAAACACTCAAGGTACCGTGGGGTATCCCAATCCATCACAGCCACGGTATCGCCGGGTTTGATACCGACGTCTGTCAGGGCATTGGCAAGTCGATGGATGCGTTCGACAAGGTCCTTGTAGGTGTACTTGCTGCGATCGGCGTAAACGATTTCCTGGTCCGGGTTGTAGCGGGGGCCGGACATCAGTAACCGCTTGATCAGGAGCTGGTACTGGTGGGCATTGTCAGCCGGTTTGAGAATTCGGGGTTGAGCCATGTTGTTGTCCTCTTTCTCTGCTTATGTTTGTTGTCACGGTAAGAAAGACGGGCTGAGTGGGGCTTATCCGTAGGTACAGAGATAAGCAGTATCGGCATCCGTTTTTGCTTTGAAGCTTGCTTGCCCCGCTACCTCAAAGCTCTCGCCGGCGCCGAAGGTTTGCCAGTCTTGCTGGCCTGGCAGCAGCACGGTCAGTTCACCGCTGACGACCGTCATGGTTTCTTTTTCTGAGGTGCCGAATTCGTATTCCCCGGCACTGATAACACCGATTGTGGCAGGCAGTGTGCTGGACTGGAAAGCCACTGATTTTACCTTGCCATCGAAGTATTCATTGACTGTCAGCATGTCTGGTATTCCTTGAAATGGTTTGCAGCCTACTATACTGGAAATTCCTGTGCTGCCAATCACAAACTATTGGTTTGAGGTACCTTTTCCAGTTCGGGTTGGCTGCCCGTGCTTGAGCTCCTCGAGCCCGCTATTGAGTTTGTGGGTAACCGGGTCGTATCGTTCCTGCAGCTCATCCTTGATGGTGCCGGCCCAGAGTTTGGCGCCGGTGAAATAACCGGCCCGGCCTATGACATGAGCGGCGATCGGAGCTGTCAGAAAAATGAAGATAACAATGGCAACCGCCCGCGCGGCCACGGTACTGTCCCCGAAATAGAACGCCACGCCACCCATGGTCATCATGGCGCCCAGGGCACCGGCTTTGGTGGTGGCGTGCATGCGGGTGGGAAGGTCGGGCAACCTCAGAACGCCGATGGCGGCCAGTACCATGAAAGCAGCGCCCACCAGGAGCAGGACCGATACCAGTATTTCAATCATTCTTTACGCCTCCCCGCTCGACGAATCTGGCGAAGCCGATGGCTGCCAGAAAGGCAGTCAGAGCGATAACGATGGCAACATCCAGAAAACTGGCCACGCCGGTGTCAATCGCGTGCACTCCCACATAGCCGACCACGATGGAGGCGATCAGCTCCAGTGCGACCACCCGGTCCGGCAGGGATGGCCCCCGGGTGAGCCGAATGAAGGCGAAGAGCAACGCCAGTGACAGCATGAGATAGACAATATTGATCACCACATTCAGCATGACTGGCCTCCTAGCGTGTCACCTTCAGGATTCGGCGTTCGAGTTCTCTAAGGTCGTTTCTGAGTTGCTCTTCGTCGTGAAGAAACATGGCATGGATAAACAGCACCTTTCGATCATCAGAAACGTCCAGGCTCAGGGTCCCGGGTGTGAGAGAGATAACACTGCTGACAAAGAGAATTTCCATATCGGTCTCAGCCCGGAGCGGAAACGCGATCACCCCCGGCTTCATGTGCCAGACAGGCGTTGCGATGTCATAGGCGACCCTCAGATTCGACTTCACCAGTTCTTTCAGGAAATACACCAGGAAAGCGGCGAGACGGGGAATCCGGCGGGAATACCCTTTCAACACTGGCACCTGTTTCTGCAGCACCATGAGGGCGACGTAGCCAAAGATAAAACCTGCCAGCAGGTTCATGGCCGTGATACTGCCCGTGAGGGTTACCCAGGCCAGAGCCAGCAGTAAATTCCAGAACAGGCCGATCATTCAGGTTGCCCTCCCAGAACCGCTTCTATGTAAAGCTGCGGGTTCATCAGTTGCTCGGCGGCGGATTCTGCAAGCACGTAAATGGGCTGACCATAGAGGCCAATGATCAGTGTACACACCGCAAGCCCCACCACAGGGGTGTAGTAGGCCCAACTGCGTTGGTCTTTGATGTCACCATTGAGCCGTCTGGTGTCGGTAACGTGCTCGGGGACTTTCTTCCAGAACACTTCCGCCCAGATCTTGATCATGGAGTAGAGGGTCAGCAAGCCCACCAGCAGGGCGACCGCTGCGACAAGATATTCGCTGGATTCCAGTGTGGCACGGACAACAACGAACTTGGCGAAAAAGCCGGACAAGGGCGGAATACCTGCCAGCGACAGGGCCGGAATCAGGAATAGTAACGCCAGGTAAGGGCGCTGCCGATACACGCCACCCAGGTCTTTCAGCTCATAGCTGCCCAGCAGGCGATAGGTGATGCCGCTCACCAGGAACAGATTCGTTTTAACGATGATGTGATGCATGATGTAAAACACACCGCCAATCAGCGCCAGGGGCGTAAACAAGGCTAGTCCCAGAAGCATGTAGCCGATCTGGCTGACGATGTGGAAGGACAGAATCCTGCGGAACTCGAACTGTGCGGCGGCGCCGAGTACACCGGTCAGCATGGTCAGTGCCGCCGCCCAGAGCAGGATGGTGTGGGTGTATTCCACATCCTGGGTGAATATCAGTGTAAATACCCGATAGAGCGCATACACCCCGACCTTCGTCAGCAATCCCGCAAACAGTGCGGATACTGCGACCTGAGGGGTGTGGTACGAGGCCGGGAGCCAGAAAAACAGTGGGAATGCCGCCGCCTTGATGCCAAACGACACCATGAACATCAGCGACACAACGGTGATCATGCCGGGATCTTCAACTCGGCTCACCTTCTGGGCGATATCCGCCATGTTGAGGGTGCCCACCATGCCGTACAGCAGGCCGACGGCTGACAGGAATAGGGCCGATGAAAACAGGTTCAGGGTAACGTATTTGATGGCGCCTTCCATCTGGGCACGCTCGCCACCGAGGGTGAGCAGGGCAAAGGAGGCCAGCAGCATGACCTCAAACCAGACGAAGAGGTTGAAAATATCGCCGGTCAGGAAGGCACCAGCGACCCCGGCAAGCAACAGGTGCATCAGCGGGTAGTAGCCGAACCTTTCGTGGCCCGGAGGCGTTGAAGCCAGGGAGTAGATGGCGATGGCGAGCCCGATAATGCCAGTCAGCACAATCATGATGGCGCTGAGGATGTCCGCCACCAGCACAATGCTGAACGGCGCCGGCCAGCTGCCCATTTCAACCACCAGAAAGCCTTTGTCGATGGTTGAGCGCATCAGCCAGATGCTGGCGGCCAGCAAAAGAGCGGTGGCTACCACGCCAACCAGGCGTTGCAGCTGAACCGAGCGCCACAGCGCCAGGGACAGGGCGCCGGCGGTCAGGGGGATCAGAATCGGGAGAACAACTTCCAGGTTCAAGTGTCGGTATCCTTCATCTTGTCCAGATCATCGGTGCCCACAACTTCGTATGCCCGGCGGATCAGAACCACCGCAAAGGCCAGAACGCTGAACGCGATCACGATAGCCGTAAGGATGAGGGCCTGGGGTAACGGATCTGCCACCGTTCCAGCCACCTGCTTCGCGCCGTCGGCTATCAGCGGAGGTGCGCCCCGGGTTAGACCCGACACCACAAAAATCAGCAGGTTTGCCGCATTGCTCAGAATGATCAGGCCAATAACGATTTTCACGATGGAGCGCCTGAGCATCATGTAGATACTGGCCGCGAACAGGGCGCCAACCACAAGGGCCATCACGCTTTCCATAGTGAGCTTCTCCATTTCGTAGCCTGTGTTCGAATCATCCCTCAACCTCCATCAGACCGATCAAAAATGCCATCAGCGTTCCCAGCACCGCCAGATACACACCAATGTCGAAGACCAGAACGGTTGATAGTTTCAGGTAGCTGTCTCCAGGCAGCGGAAGCTGCCACCAATGGGCGGTCAGCATGGCCTGGCCAGAAAGCAGAGCTGGAATGGTGGATGCCAGCCCGAACAGCAGGCCGGCTGCCAGGAGATCCTTCGGGTGCACCCGAAGGAGTTTGCGGGTGGCTTCCGCGCCGAAGGCGAAGGCGTAGAGAACAAACGCGCTTGCAGCGACCAGGCCCCCGATGAAACCGCCGCCGGGTTCGTCGTGCCCGCGCAAAAGCAGGAACACCGAAAACATCAGCTGCAGCGGCATGATCGCCAATGCCGCGGTGTGGAGAATCACGGTGTTGGATTTCATGGCTTGTACTGGTCCTCCGCCCTGAGCTTGATCATGGAGTAAACGCCAATTGCGGCAAGACCCAGTACAAATATTTCCCCCAGAGTATCCAGTTGCCGGAAGTCCACCAGAATTACGTTGACGATATTTTTGCCAAACGCCAGACCATAGCTGTTTTCAACGTAGTAGCTGGAAATGCTGTCAAAGTACTGGATATCCAGAACAGCAAGAATGATGAGCGTCATCACCACGCCCGCAAACACTGCGACAGACAGGTCCCGGTAACGTTCCCAGGACGAGGACAGCTTGGCAAACGGTGGCAGCCGGAACAGCACCAGCACAAGCAGAATGACGGTGAGGGTCTCCACCAGTAGTTGGGTAATGCCCAGATCCGGTGCACTGAAGTGAATGAAGGTCAGGGCCACACCAAAGCCCAGTACCCCCAGCGAAGCAACCGAGCCAAGCCGGGACCGGGTGACACAGGCAAAGACGGTCGCAGCGACAATCAGGAGCGCGATTCCCCACTCGTAGAAATAACTGTCACTGAAGTCAAAATCCAGCTGGAGACCATGCCGGGTCAGCAGGGTATAGCCTGCCAGAGAGAAGGTGACAAGAACCAGTACCAGAAGATAGATTCCGAGAACGCCGTTCTGCAGGAGCCGGGTCTGCCAGCCCGCAACCTGACTGATACCTTCCATGAAGCGGAAATAACCCGCCTCGGGGCCGATTCGGCTGGCGGCGGTATTAAGCGCATACAGGGTTGGCTGCAGTCGGCGCCAGCCTACCACCAGGAACGAGCCTGCCAGGAGACTGAGACCGGAAAGCATCAGGGGAAGGTTGATGCCATGCCAGAGGGCGAGGGCGGTTTCTACCGGGTAGCCGGAGACTGCTGAAATAGCGGCGTCCAGAACCAGATTTGCGGGCAGAGATGGCATGATTCCGAAAACCAGGGCGAGCAGTGTCAGCACGCCGGGGCCGATCAGCATTGCAAACGGAGCCTCGTGGGGCAGTTTGGGCGTTTTAACAACCGGCCCGAAAAAGGGCTTGATAAACACCAGACCGGCGACGGCCACCACCAGCATGGCCGAGAGAACGGCGGCCACCAGAAGCCCGGTTTGCCATATTGGCGCATTCAACAGCGACTCCAGTAACAGTTCCTTGGCCACGAACCCGAACAGCGGTGGAAGCCCTGCGAGGGATAAGGCCGCAAGTCCGGTAATAACGGCTGTCTTTGGCATGCTGTGCCTCAGGCCACCCATCCGGGTAATGTCTTTGGTGCCGGTTTCGTGGTCCAGTGCGCCGGCGAGCATAAACAAGGCGCCCTTATACAGCGAGTGGGCCACCAGGAAACAGATGAAAGCTGTGATGGCCAGTTCGGTCCCCACACCCACCAGCATGGTCAGGGTGCCCAGCGCCATCACCGTGGAATAAGCCAGAACCTTCTTGATGCCGGTGCTGCTGTAGGCAAGATAGGCGCCGGTGAGCATGGTTAATGCACCAAACACCAACAGGGAGCCGCTCCACAACATGTCTCCGCTCATTGACGGATTCAGGCGGGCCAGCAGATACACGCCCGCCTTCACCATGGTCGCAGAATGCAGGTAGGCCGAAACCGGGGTGGGTGCCGCCATGGCGTTTGGCAGCCAGAAATGGAAAGGCGTCTGCGCGGATTTGGTAAAGGCGCCAATCAGTATGCAGACCGCGGCCGCGGTGTAATGCGGATGCTCATGAATGGACAGTTCTGACGCCAGAAGGCCCGAGAAGGAGGAATCCCCGGTGATAAAAATCAGCAGGATCAGGCCCGCCATCAACACGAGCCCGCCACCGGCGGTTACGAACAGGCCCTGGAGCGCACACTTTCGTGCCTCGGCATCTTCATGGTTGAAGCCGATCAGCATGTAGGAAGTGATGCTGGTCAGTTCCCAGAACACAAAAAAGGTAATGAGATTGTCCGAAAGCACCAGTCCAAGCATGGATGCCATGAAAGACAGCATGATGACGTAGAACCGGGCGAGGTCTTTGTGGCCTTTCAGGTAAGAACCGGCGTAGATCAGAATGAAGGTGCCGATGCCGCTGATCAAAAGGGCAAACACCAGGGACAGGCCATCGACCATGAAGTCCAGGGTTATCCCGAGCCCCGGCATCCAGGGCGTTTCAATCAGGAGCCTTTCACCACCACGGATCGTGGGAATCAGGCTGGCGAAGTAAGCTGTGAGGGAAGCGGGGAGCAGAGCCAATACCCAGCCAATGTAACTGCCTGCCAAACGATAAAGCGCCGGTACCGCGACCGCCAGCAAAAAACCGGATAGCACAGCCAGTAACATCATGGGAGAGGACTCCTTAAAGACCTGACTTTACGCGTATTGAAATATATCGGTGCCGGTAGCCTTTTGATTTATACGATTGTTTTGAACAAAAGGCTCAGTGAGCCCTTGAATAGCAAGGGCTCACTGATCCCAGGTCTGACCGCGAGTTTCCTCAGAGGTTCTGACTTCCAGGTGCATGGCGGCCTTTGCCAGGAAGTTAGCGCTGATGGGCGCCGTCATGAACAGGAACGCCGTGATCAGGATTTCCTCGATCCCGATGCCTCGCCCAAGCGTGCTGAAGTAGATCACGGAGCTGATCACGATAGCGCCAACGCCAACCGTGGTGGCTTTGGTAGGGCCGTGTAGCCGGGTGTAGAAATCCGGCAGTCGAGCCAGACCAATGGCACCGATGAGAGTAAAAACGCCACCGATAATCAGCATGGCGGAAATGGCGTATTCAGCGAAGGTGCTCATAGGGTGTCCTCCGGGTTATTCAATGACGCTGCCGCGCTTGAGGTATTTGGCCATGGCGACGGTTCCAACAAATCCCATAACCGCAATCAGCAGCGCAGACTCAAGGTACATGCGGGTTTTCAGCGTGATGCCCAACAGAATGATCAATGCGATGGCGTTAATGTAGAGGGTGTCGAGCGCCAGTATCCGGTCCGGCGCATCCGGGCCCTTGATCAGGCGGTAAACGTTCAGCAAGGCGGCCAGCGTGACCATGGCAATGGTGATGTAGAGCGCGGTTAGCATCATTGGAACATCTCCAGCAAAGGCTTTTCGTACCGGTTCCGGATGGTGTCGATGACTTCCTGCTCGTCCTCGGCGTCCAGGGCATGAATCAGCAGCAGTGTGTTGTCATCGCTCACATCCGCGCTAACGGTGCCCGGCGTCAGGGAAATGGTGCTGGCGAGAATGCTGATAGCCAGCGGATCCTTGAGTTCCAGGGTGTAGCAGATGAACATCGGGCGTGGTTCGCGAGGGCTCAGTATCAGCCTTGCCACATCAACGCTGGCGACCACAATGTCCCACAGAACCCGCAACAGGTAGGCGGGTGTCTTCCAGGCCTTGAGCAAGGTGGGTGGATCTGGCCAGAAACCCTGGGTCATCAGGGGGATTATCCAGGCCAGGATCAGTCCAAGAACAATACTGCCGCCACTGATGCCGTCACTCAGAAACTGCCACATGACGAACAGGGTCAGGCTCAGCCAGGGGTGGGGAAACCTCAGTCGATCAAGCATCAGTCATCCTCCCCGACCATAGGCATCTTCAGGATTTCGATATAGGCATTGTTATTGTGTAGCTGTTCGGCCGTTGCATCGGTATAGCGTGTTATTGGACCGGCAAACACGACCAGGACGATCGCCAGTGCGGTGAGCGCGCCTGCTGCTACAGAAATCCGACCATTCAATGGGTCCGGCTTTTCCAGGTGGCCGTCGACGGTTCGCCAGAAAACAATACTGCCGGCCCGACTGTAGGCAATGATTGTGAGGAAGCTGCCAACCAGCAGCACTGACCAGAGCCAGGCCATTTCGAAACCGGGCTCAACGGACTGTAGAATCAGCAGCTTGCCAATGAAGCCGCTGAGCGGAGGCAACCCGGCGGCGGCAACGGCACCGATCAGAAACAGCACGCTCAGGAAGGTGCGGTTATGCATCCTGGGCGCGGTGATGATGCGATCGTTCGCGCTGCCGCGCTGGTTGGCTATCAGTTCCGATACAAGGAACAGGCCGCCGACGGTCCAGGTCGTGCTGAGCATATAGAACAGGGCGGCAGACAGGCCGGCTTCGGTGCCCAGAGAGATGGGAGCCAGCAGGGTGCCCACGGATATGATCACCTGCCAGGCCACAAGCGTCTTCAGGCTACCAGAGCCCAGAGCGCCTATGACGCCCATGGCCAGGGTGGCCAGAGCNNCAATCCATGCCGAGATTGGCAAGCTCACCGGCTTCGTCGCCAAACACCAGCGGGTATACCCGCAGGATGGCGTAGATGCCCACCTTGGTCATGACCGCAAACAGAGCCGCAACGGGCGCCGTGGCTTTGGAGTAGGCACGGGGCAGCCAGAAACACAGCGGCAGAATGGCGGCCTTCAGGCCAAAGACTACCAGCAGCATCATGCCGCCGGCCTTGACGATATTCAGGCTTTCACCGGTTACCTGGGGAACCTTGACCGCAAGGTCTGCCATATTCAGGGTGCCGGTGACGCTGTAGATCATGCCCACACTGATCAGGAATATCGCCGAGCCGATCAGGTTGAGAACCACGTAGTGGAGGCCAGGTACAGTCCTTATGGTGCCTCCACCATGCATCAGCAAGCCGTAGGAGGCGATCAGAAGCACCTCGAAGGCAACGAAAAGGTTGAACAGGTCACCGGTCAGGAAGGCGATGTTGAGTCCCATCAACTGGAACAGGAACAGGGCGTGGAACTGTCGGTTACCCTCATCGGCGCCGCCGATGGCATAGAGGTGACAGAACAGGGCCAGAACGGAGGTCATGACCAGCATCAGCGCGGCCAGCCGGTCCAGAACCAGGACAATCCCGAACGGCGGCTGCCAGTTGCCAAAAGCATAAATGCGGTAACTGCCGTCGTTTGCCAGCACCAGAAGGACTATGGCCGAGACCAGGATCAGCACGGTGGTTGCCAGTGCCAGAGTCCGGCGCAGCGTGATGGGGGCATAGCCCATCAATGCCTGCAGAATGCCGCCAAGCAGAGGAATCAGAATCGGAGCGGTAAGCCAATGGTTCATTTACCGGTTACCTCCTCGTCTTCCTGCTCCGGTGCTGGCGATTTATACGGTTGTTTGCCATCAACATGGTCATCTTCGTTATCCGCAAGGTTTCGTAGCGACATCACCACCACAAAGGCCGTCATGGCGAAGCCAATCACGATGGCCGTTAAAACCAGCGCTTGCGGCAGCGGGTCGGCATAGCTTTCCGCTGTGCCGATAATCGGTTGCTTGCCGGTAGCCAGGCGTCCGGTGGAGAACAGGAAAAGGTTTACCCCATAAGACAGCAGTGTCAGGCCAACCACCACGGGGAACGTGCGCGCCCGCAGCAGAAGATAAACGCCGGAAGCAGTCAGGGCACCAATCACCAATGCATAGACAAGCTCCATTACGCGCCCTCCCTCTTGTTCTTGATGGCCGAATGCGGCGATATGCGGCCAATGGTCACCAGCGCCAACAGGGTGGCCCCGATTACCGTGAGATAAACACCCAGGTCGAAGACCAGTGCTGAGGCTACCTCGAACTTGCCGACTACCGGCCAGGTGATATAGCCGAATGTTGAGGTCAGGAACGGATAGCCGAAGGCCAGGCTGGCTGCGCCGGCAATGGTTGCGAACAACAGGCCCAGGCCAATGACGTTGTGATATTTGAACGGAATCCGGTCCTGGGTCCAGTTCAGGCCACTGGCAATGTACTGGAGGATCAGGGCTATCGAGGTGATCAGACCCGCGATAAATCCGCCGCCGGGCAGGTTGTGGCCACGCAGGAAGATGAATGCCGACACCATCAGGGACAGCGGCAACAGTGGCCGGGCAATCAAGCGCAGCATTAACGGGTAGGCATCCCGTGACCAGGCATGGCCTTCGCCATCACTGGGTGGTGGCGTCAGCGGCGTATTTTTCAGCAGCGCGTAAATGCCCAGGGCAGCAATCGCCAGAACGGTGATTTCGCCCAGGGTATCAAAGCCCCGGAAGTCCACCAGGATGACGTTGACCACGTTGGTGCCGCCACCGCCCGGTTTGCTGTTCTCAAGGAAGAAATCGGAAATCGAACTGAACGGTTGCGTCAGCATGGCCAGGGTAACCAGAGTCATACCAATACCCGCAATACCCGCGATGGCGATGTCCCGGAAGCGACGTTTCAGCGGCGTTTCCACGGGTGTCCAGCCCGGCATGTAGTAGAGCGCCAGCATGAGCAGAACAATGGTCACCACTTCCACCGACAACTGGGTCATGGCCAGGTCGGGCGCCGAGAAGCGGGCAAAAGCCAGTGCAACGATCAGGCCCACCACACTCAGCACAACCAGCGCGTAAAACCGCTGCCGGTGTACGGCAGCCGTCAACAGGGCACAAATGATCAGTACGCCTGCGGCAATGGCCGTGGGCCAGTCCACAGGGCTCAGGCCGGTCTCACCAATGAAGATGCCCAGATCCAGCAGTGGCATGGCAGCGACTGCCAGTACACTGACCACAAGCAGCATGCCGTATCTTTGCAGAGAGCCGTTCTCGATTCTTGCCGTAAAGCCGTTCGCCAGGTCGACAATCCGCAGTACGATCGCTTCGAATACGGCCTTCTCGTCGATTTCCTTGAAGCGCGCGTGGAAATCAAAGAATTTCTGGCGCTGGCTATACATGATCAAACCGCCAAAGAAAGCCGCAAAACTCATGATCAGTGGCAGGTTAAAGCCATGGATAACCGCCAGTTGATAATCCGGCACCTCGCCGCCAAGGGTGGCGTGGGCGGCAGCGTAGAGCAGAGGCCCGACCGATACCGCCGGGAACATGCCTACCATGATGCAGGCGAAGACCAGGATCTCCACCGGGATTTTCATGTACCGGGGCGGTTCGTGGGGCGGGTAGATGGGCAGATTGACGGGCTTGCCGTTAAAGAACACGTCGTGAATAAAACGTGCGGAATAGGCGACCGCAAAAATACCGGCCAGCGTGGCGACGATCGGCGGCAGCCAGGCCCAGATGCCGGGCAGATTCAGTTGCAGGGACTCGGCAAAGAACATTTCCTTGCTCAGGAAGCCGTTCAGCAGCGGAACCCCGGCCATGGATGACGCGGCCACCATGGCCAGAGTGGCCGTATGGGGCATGTATCGCCACAGGCCGTTAATCCGGCGCATGTCCCGGGTACCGGTTTCGTGGTCGATAATACCGGCGGCCATGAACAGTGAGGCCTTGAAGGTGGCATGGTTGATGACGTGGAATACCGCTGCCACCGCTGCCAGTTCGGTACCCATACCGAACAGCAGCGTGATCAGGCCCAGGTGGCTGACGGTGGAGTGCGCCAGCAGCCCTTTCAGGTCGTGCTTGAACATGGCCACGTAGGCGCCAATCAGCAAAGTTGCCATGCCGGTAAAACTGACCATGTAGAACCATTGTTCCGTACCAGCCAATGCCGGGTACAAACGCGCCATCAGGAAAATGCCGGCCTTGACCATGGTGGCGGAGTGCAGGTAGGCCGAAACCGGCGTTGGCGCCTGCATGGCATGGGGTAGCCAGAAATGGAACGGGAACTGGGCAGACTTGGTAAACGCGCCCAGCAGTACCAGCGTCAGGGCGACGGGGTACATGGAGTGGGCTTTGATAACATCGCCGGCGGCCAGCACATCGTCCAGTTCAAAACTGCCGACAATGTTGCCGATGATCAGAATGCCCGCGAGCAACGCCAGCCCACCGCCACCGGTCACCGCCAGCGCCATGCGGGCGCCACGACGAGCGTCCTGTTTGTGGTTCCAGAAACTGATGAGCAGGAACGAGGTGAGACTGGTCAGTTCCCAGAAAATCATCATCAGCAAGAGATTACTGGAGAGTACGATGCCCAGCATGGAGCCTTTGAAACAGAGCAGCAGCGCGTAAAACTTCCCGATATTCTCGGCCGGCTTCAGGTAATAGCGGGCATAGAGAATGATCAACACGCCAATAATCAGAATCAGCAGTGCGAACAGCAGAGACAGTCCATCGAGGCGGAAGCTGAAGGAAATGCCGATCGCCGGTAACCACTCCCAGGATTGCAGGACGGTGCCACCGTTGGCCAGTGTTTCCCAGTGCGGGAACAGGGCAGCCAGGGCAATAAGCGCCGGAACAGAAGAGGCAATCGCAATCGCTGTCCGCCCCCCAAGGGCAAACAGCGGGGCAGCTATAGCCCCCAGAAATGGCAGAAATACAACCAGCGGTAGCGACATCGCAACCTCGTTATCGGTGTTCTTTTACATGAGTACCAAAGGCGTGTTTGCCTGAGTCTAGTCTCCGACCAGCCACCGTGCACGATGAGCATCGGGATCGGGTCGGCATGGGTCAGGGTGGATTCAGCAGGAAACAGGCGGGTCCGGGAAATACGGAAGGCGTCCCCGATGCCGCGCGATGTCAGCGGTAACGGGTGGGCGGGTGATTCTAATGCAGCCGAAGGACCTTGCGGTCATGGTTGCTCCGTCAGTCAAACTTGAAATGCGATGATACGTGGCCCGTCGGTCAGGTCAAGTCAACTTGCCATTGATCAAGTGTATACTCCCGATAAATATTCGATGAGAGTGCGCCATGACCAACGCCTATCCCAACCTGCTGAAACCGCTTGATCTGGGGTTCACTGAGCTCAAGAACCGGGTGCTGATGGGGTCGATGCATACCGGCCTCGAAGACCGTTTCTGGAATATCCACAAGTTCGCCCGGTATTTTGCCGAACGGGCGGAAGGTGGCGTCGGGCTCATGGTAACCGGTGGCTTTTCTCCCAACCTGGTGGGGCAGCTGGCCCCGCTGGCGTCTACGATGAATAACCGTGCGACTGCTTTGCTGCATCGTCATGTGACCGGGGCCGTGCATGAAGCGGGCGGAAAAATCTGCCTGCAATTGCTGCACGCCGGTCGTTATGGTTATCAGCCGCTGATTGTGTCGGCCTCGGCCACCAAGGCACCGATCAGTCCGTTCAAGGCCAGAGCCCTCTCAACAAAAGGTGTGGAACGGCAGATCAATGACTTCGTGAATGCCGCCAAGCTGGCTAAATTCGCCGGCTACGACGGCGTTGAGGTGATGGGCTCCGAAGGTTATTTTATCAACCAGTTCCTGTGTGAACGCACCAACAAGCGAACCGACAAGTGGGGTGGGCCCTACGAAAACCGAATGCGCTTGCCGGTGGAGATCGTTCGCCGCATGCGTGAGGCGGTCGGGCCGGAATTCATCATTATTTACCGCCTGTCCATGCTGGATCTGGTGGAAGGCGGCCAGACCTGGGAGCAGATCGTCACTCTGGGCAAGGCCATCGAGAAAGCCGGTGCAACCATTATCAACACGGGTATTGGCTGGCACGAGGCCCGCGTTCCCACCATCGTGACCTCGGTACCCCGCGGCGGCTTTGCGGATGTGACAGCCAAGTTCTATGGCGAGGTGGACATCCCGGTGTGTACCACCAACCGTATCAATACGCCTGAAAAAGGCGAGGAAATCCTTGCTGCCGGTAAGGCTGACATGGTGTCCATGGCACGCCCGCTGCTGGCCGACAGCGAGTTTGTCCGCAAGGCGGAACAGGGGCGCGGCGACGAGATCAATACCTGTATCGCCTGCAATCAGGCGTGTCTGGACCATGTGTTCCAGGCCAAGCGCGCCTCCTGTCTGGTAAACCCCCGGGCCTGCCACGAGACCGAACTGGTGCTCACGGTAGCGCCTGTCGTCAGGCGCGTAGCCGTGGTCGGCGCCGGTCCCGCTGGCCTGGCAGCAGCCACCACGGCGGCAAAACGGGGGCACAAGGTGACCCTGTTTGAAGCTGACGACAAAATTGGCGGCCAGTTCAATTACGCCAAACGTATTCCGGGCAAGGAAGAGTTCTACGAAACCCTGCGCTATTTTCAGCGTCAGATTGATCTGCTGGAAATCGACCTGCGGCTCGAAACCCGTGTGGGGGCCGACGAGCTGATCGAACAGGGCTTTGACGACGTGATCATCGCCACCGGCGTCAAACCACGAACACCGAAGATTGAAGGCATCGACCACCCGAAAGTCCTTGGGTACCTGGATGTACTACGCCACAACAAACCGGTGGGCAAGTCGGTGGCTGTGATCGGGGCGGGTGGTATCGGTTTTGATGTCAGTGAATTCCTGACTCACGACTTTGGCAAGCACCCGGAAGGCGAACAGGTGAGTGTGGCTGAATGGCAGGCGGAATGGGGGGTGAATCCCACGTTTGAGGGCCCCGGCGGCCTGGCTGAACGGGAGCAGACCCCATCGCCCCGCAAGATCTATCTGATGCAGCGTAAAACCGGCAAAGTCGGCGGCGGCCTGGGCAAAACCTCAGGCTGGGTGCACCGAAGCAGCCTCAAGCATCGGGACGTCGAAATGCTCCGGGGTTGCCGTTACGATCGAATCGACGATCAAGGCCTGCATATTACCCTGACCGACAAGGACGGAAAGACCGGCGAGACCAGAGTTCTGGCCGTGGACAACGTGATCATCTGCGCGGGACAGGAAAGCTATCGGGAACTGTTCGACCAGCTTGCGGATAAAGGCGTGAAAGCGCACCTCATTGGCGGTGCTGATGTGGCGGAAGAGCTGGATGCCAAAAGGGCCATCCGTCAGGGAACCGAAATCGCGGCAGCCATTTAAAAAGTGACCTGCTACGTCATCAGTTGAACGGAAGTGGCGTTCGATAGCTGTTGTCTGGATAAATGGCTATCGAACGGTTTTCAGGGCATTGGAAATCGCCTCTGCTTCGGCTTCCAATACTTGGCAACGCAGGCTGTTACCCTGCTGACTGGCCTGCGCGAGCTGCTTGCGCTTCATATCGTATAGCCGGTTAAGTACATCGGCCCGGCTCTGCTTCAACGGTGCGTTCATGGAAACGACCTCCCCCGAAGGGTTAATACTGTCAAGATTATTTACGTACAGCGGCAAAAAATCGCCTACAAGACAGTTTGATGCATAACCCGCGCCACAGAAACACTACCAAAGACTGAATTGTGACCTGTAACACCATACTATCGGCCGAATTTCGCCCGATAGGCGCCCGGTGAAAGCTTCGTATGCCGACGAAACAGCCGGCTGAACGAACTCACATCCTCGTATCCGACAGCCCGGGTGACCGACTCAAGCCCTCCCGTTGAGGATTCGAGTAGCCGGCGAGCCTCCTCCACACGGAGTAGCTGCAGATAGCTGGACGGTGAATCCCCTGTCGCCTGCCGGAACCGACGTAACAGCGACCTTTCGGACAACCCGGCGAAGCTGGAAAGCTCTGGCAATGAAACCGGCTCTCTGAAATGCGCCTCCAGCCAATCCTGAACCTGGTGAATCACCTTGTCTGAATGGTATCGCTTGGCCTGGAGCACGCTATAGGGAGCCTGGCTCGTGCGCCCGGCGTCAATCACAAACGCCTTCGCCAACTCCCGGGCCACCTGCGCATCTGCCAGCCGCTCCACCAGGTACACCCCCAGATCCCACCAGGCCATACCACCCCCGGCGCAGGCTACGGGGCCATCAACCGTGACCAGCTTGTCGGCATGGAGATTTACAGCCGGAAACTGCCGTCTGAACTGTTCACCAAACCCCCAGTGTGTGGTGGCCTCCCGACCGTCCAGTAACCCCGCCGCCGCCAACAAAAACGCGCCGGTACAGTTACTGGCCACTCGAACATCGCCGGGCGTCGCAGTCTGAAACTTTGAAAGCCACTGAATCAGGAGGGGGTTGGTTTGCAGAACTTCATCAATGGGTGCACCAATGGTCGGAATAATCAGCAGGTCATCGGCACCCAGTTCGTCGGCATTCTGCCAGGAACCATCCGCGAGCAAGGTCACGCCGTTGATGCATCGGCAGGGCTCGCCATCCTCGGTCAGCAGCCGGGTTCTGAACCATGCCGTCGGCTGCTCGCCATGAATTCGGGCCCAGGTCACTCCGGCCAGGCGAAACAGGTCGATCATACCGGTGATGGCACTGGCCAGAGCTCCGTTAAAGCCGATGATGGTGACGGTTTTCAATGCAGGAATGCTCCGTGGTTGTATGAAGTTTGATCAGCCGATGCTGAAGTAAGCGGGAGGTGTGTGGGAGCTTTCCGGGAGTGTGCGCAGCAGGGAAGCTGCGCTCAAGCCCCCATGGATGGGTTCACGGCGTCTCCCGGAAAGCTCCCCCACACCTCCTGCCGGGCGTCAGTCGCCACTAGGTGGTGGCGGATTCAGCCAAGAATAAGTCAGAAATGACAATTCCAACAACCATAGCCGTTATGAGACGCTATGACCAATCAACAGGAGACCAAGAATGACCGACACCCTGATCGACCGCCGCGACCTTGCCTTCCAACTTTATGAGGTGATGGACACCGAATCTCTCATCCAGCGCGAGCGCTTCAGCGAACACAGCAAAGAAACCTTTGACGCTGTCATCGAAACGGCCGACAAAATGGCGAAAGAAAAATTCGCCAACCACAATAGCGCCGCCGACAAAGACGAACCCAAATTCGTCAACGGCCAGGTAGAAATGCTCCCGGACGTCAAACAGGCCTTCGATGCCTACGCCGAAGCTGGCTTCCTCGCTGGCCGATACGACTACGATCTCGGCGGCATGCAATTGCCGGAATCCGTCATGGCGGCCTGCAACGGCTTCTTCACCGCCGCCAATCCCGGCACCGCCGGCTACCCGTTTCTGACCACCGCCGCCGCCAACCTGATCCGTGTATTCGGCAACGACCAACAGAAAACCAAATTCCTGCCCAATATGCTCAGCGGCCGCTACAGTGGAACCATGGCCCTGACCGAGCCCCACGCCGGCTCCAGCCTGGCAGACATCCGCACCTCCGCCACGCCCACCGACGACGGCCACTACCTGATCAAAGGCGCCAAAATCTACATCTCTGGTGGCGAGCAGAGCATCACCGAAAATATCGTTCACATGGTGCTGGCGAAAATCAAAGGCGCACCGGCTGGCGTAAAAGGCATCTCCCTGTTCATCGTCCCGAAATTCCATGTGGACGAGAACGGCAACCCGGGCGACCGCAACGGCGTCAGCCTCGCCGGCCTGATCCACAAACTCGGCTATCGTGGCACTACCAGTACCGCCCTGAGCTTCGGCGACGACGCTCCCTGCCACGGCTACCTGGTAGGTGAACCCCATCAGGGCCTGAAGTACATGTTCCAGATGATGAACGAAGCCCGCATCGGCGTTGGCTTTGGCGCCGCGGTGATCGGCTATCGGGGCTACATGCACAGCCTGGAATACGCCAAGGACCGCCTGCAGGGTCGTAAAGCCAGCGAAAAGAATCCGGAAAGCCCGCAAGTACCCATCATCGACCACGCGGACGTACGCCGCATGCTGCTGGCCCAGAAAGCCTACAGCGAAGGCGGCCTGGCGCTCTGCCTCTACGGCGCTCGCCTGATGGATGATCAGCACACCCACCCGGATGACCAGAAACGAATGGAAGCCGGCAAGCTGCTGGATTTGCTTACCCCGGTGATTAAAGCCTGGCCCTCGGAATACGGTCCGAAAGCCAACGATCTGGCAATCCAGGTCTACGGAGGCGCCGGCTACACTCGCGAATACCCGGTCGAGCAGTGCTGGCGCGACAACCGCCTGAACCCCATCCACGAAGGCACCAACGGCATCCAGGCTCTGGACCTGCTGGGCCGGAAAATCTGGCAGGACCAGAGCCACGGCCTGCAGCTGCTGATGCAGGAAATGCAGGTGGATCTGCAGGCGGCCACCACTGAGCGCTGCCAGCAGTGGGCGTTGTCTCTGAGTGAGACTTTGCAGCAGGCGGTAAAAGTCACCCAGAGCCTGGGTAAATCCCTGATGGGCGGCGAAGTCGACAAAACCCTGGCCAACGCCAGCTGCTATCTGCACCTGTTCGGCCACATTATCGTGGCCTGGATGTGGCTGCGGCAGGCCAATGCCGCAGCCCACGCACTGGGGTCTGCCAACAGCGACAGCGAACGCAACTTCTACCAGGGCAAACTGCAGGCCGCCCAGTACTTCTTCCACTGGGAATTACCCACCGTGGCTCAGGATCTGGTGCTGCTGCGGAATCAGGATGATACGTGTCTGAATATGAAGGCTGATTGGTTCTGAGTTTGGAGTAGGCCCAATCTGCCGGGATCGCTTTCAGGGACACGCTACAAGCACATCCATGTGCGCTCGACTGTGGCCATCCATGGCCACAGACGGTCCCTGAAAGCGATCCCGGCAGATTGAGCCCGTATATGGGAATAGCCTGCTGACAAGAAAACGTGAAAGGAAAGCGTAATGGCTTTGGTAAATGTTGATAAGAAAAATCATATCTTGCTGATCGGACTGAACCGCCCGGAAAAAATGAACGCCATGAACCGGGCCATGTACCACGAAATCGCTGCCGCCTATTACCAGCTCCAGAACGATCCGGAGCTGCGCGTGGCAGTGATGTACGCTGAAGGTGACCACTTCACCAGCGGCCTGCAACTGGATGACTGGGCCGGCGTGTTCGCCAACGGTAAAGGCATTGAACCCGGCGAAGGCGAACTCGACCCCTTCGATATTACCGGCGATAGCCTCACCAAGCCGGTGGTCTTCGCCGCCCAGGGCATCTGCTTCACCTGTGGCGTCGAGATGATGCTCAACACCGACATCCGCGTGGCCGCGAAAGGCACCCGCTTCGCTCAGTTGGAAGTGAAACGCGGCATCTTCGCCTGCGGTGGCGCCACCATTCGCCTGCAGCGCGAAATCGGTTGGGGCAACGCCCAGCGCTACCTGCTCACTGGTGATGAATGGACCGCGGAACAGGCTTACCAGTGGGGCCTGATTCAGGAACTGGTGGAACCCGGCGAACAGCTCAACAAAGCCATGGAAATCGCCGAAAAGATTGCCAAAGCCGCACCTCTGGGCGTTCAGGGCAGCCTGAAATCGTCCAAGATTGCCGTGTCCGAAGGCCAGGAAGCGGCCAAGGAACGTCTGTTCCCGGAACTACGCCCGGTCATGGCCAGCGAAGATGTCAAAGAAGGAATTCAGTCATTCCTGGAGAGAAGAGAGGCGGTGTTCAAAGGCAAGTAGCAGGATTGCCTTGTTAATCGAGATTTAGTCCTTAGCGAATCGTCGAATCAGCGACTATCCCACGGAAGCGAAAGCGGCGGGTTGGGGCCACCCTTCCGGGAGTGTGCGCAGCAGGGATGCTGCGCTCAAGCCCCCATGGATGGGTTCATGGCGTCTCCCGGAAGGGTGGCCCCAACCCGCAGCCGGCACCATAACCGACAGGCTAGGGCCAGCAATCAAGCCAATAAATCAGTCAGATCTCAGGCAGCTTCAGACTCAGCCCCCCGAGCCGCAGCCTCCGCCGCCACTTTCGCAGCGTAATCCGCATACTTGGCCATCAACTCCTCCTTGCGATCAGGGTCCCAGTTGATCTTCGACAGATCCCCTTCATAGTGGTCAATCACCCGCTTATCCATCGTCTCGTACCACCACTGGGGCAGGTAGGCCGGCAACAGCATCGATGCGTACCCTCCCGGCAACTGGGGCGCCTTTTCAAAATGGCGCAAGGCCTGGAAACTCCGGGTCGGATGGGCGTGGTGGTCAGAATGCCGTTGCAACTGATACAGGAACAGGTTGGTCACAATGTGATTACTGTTCCAGCTGTGTTCCGGCTTCGTGCGCTCATATTTGCCATTCTTGTCCTTCTGCCGCAACAGACCATAGTGCTCGATGTAATTCACACTCTCCAACAGACTGGCGCCATAAACCGCCTGTGCCGCCAGGAACGGCACCGCCCTCGGGCCGCAGACCAGCGTCGTGGCGCCAAAGAACCCGGCCGTCATGGCCCAACCTTGTAGCAGTTCGTTATCGAGACTCCAGAAGCTCTTACCCTTGCGTTCCAGCCGTGCCTTTTCGATCTTGACCGACGACTTGATGCCGCCGAACACGGTTCGGGGCAGGAACTTCCAGAAACTCTCGCCCATTCGGCTGCTGGCGGGGTCCTCCGGTGTGGCTACCCGCTTGTGATGACCAAAATTATGTTCAACCACAAAGTGGGTGTAGGCGGTGGGAGCCAAGGCGGCCATGGCCATCAGTTTGTTCAGTTTATTGGACTTATGGCCCAGTTCATGGGCGGTGTTGATGCCTACCCCGTTGATGGCGCCTACGGTCAGGGTCAGGCCGATCTTGTCCTCAAGTGGTGTGTTTTTCCGGCTGGCCAGCCAGGCGCCCATGAAGGTCATGGCGTACTGGGTGGGGATAAACGCCTTCACAATACGGTCGTAATACTTGTCCTGCTCCAGGGTCTTTACCGCCGATTCAGGAGGATTGCTCTTGTCTTCACCAATCGCCCGGTCCAGTGCCGGAATAATGCCGTGCACCAGTGCCGGCCCGGTCCAGGCCAGAGCCTTCAGTCGTTTCGGGGCCAGGGCGTAGCCAGTCAGAGCGGCAAGGCCAATGCCTGGAAGCGCAGGCCCCAACAGCCACATATAGCGCTTGGGATCTTTCCAGGTCTCGGCCTTGGTGGCGATGTCTTTTGAATCCGGTGCCCCGGTTTTCCGGGGCGCGGCGACCTGGTGCGTGTCGAGCGAGGATTTCACTTTGGCGTTCATATGGGCTCTCCGTGGAACTCGTTGTGTTTGTTTGTTCAATTTATGTCGGACAATCTGGCAATACAACAAGTAAGAGGGTCTGGCTAAGCGAACTGGCCTCTAATGACAATCAGGCTCCAGCTGGCGAATCCAGAGCTTGTGGTCCAGACTTTTGGAAACAAAAAAAACAGGGAAGCGTCGAATGAGTGCCATAAATCCATCTCCGGCCACTATGTCCTGGACGTTGCAGCACCGGCTCCAGGAATACGCGCGCGCCATGAAGCTGGCGGAAATCATCTATCAGGACCCGAATGGACAGGTCTGCGTGGTTCACGGCGTTATCCGGGAAGTGCTTAGCCGGGCCGGGCGGGATTTCGTGGTGCTGGGAAAAGGACAGGTGGTCTCAGCGGACCACATCATCATGATCGACGGTGAGCGGTTAACGAAAGGGTAATCGCCCGGTAATTGCTATTGACCGCGGGCTGCCTCTACTCTGTTGGCGTTGTACACATATACCGACAGAGGGACATGTTATGAACAAGTTTACCTTGAGCGCACTCGCACTGGTTGCCACGCTTGGACTTTCTGCCTGCAGCTCCGAGAGCGATGAAGGCGCGGATTTTGAAGAAGCGGGTGAAAATGCCGAGGAAATGATGGACGACGCCGCTAACGCCACCGAAGAAACCTGGGAAGAAGCCACGGGTCAGGATGAAGGCGTGATTGGTGAAATGCAGGAAGGTGCCGAAAACGCCGGCGACGAGATTGAAGAAGCCGCGGATGAAGCGGGTGACTCCATGGAAGAAGCAGCGGACTCCATGGAAGAAGGCTACGACGAAATGACTCAGTAATCCCCTGAGTTGCGTCGCGCGGTTACGGGGCCTTTTGGCCCCGTTTCTGTTTCTGCCTCACCGGTTGTCATCGAACGTTCAACATTCTGACTTAAATCTGTTTACGTCCTGTCACATTACTTGCCGACACTTGCCTCTCGAAATAAAGGACTTGTCCACCAATCCGAGAGAGGCAAACCATGGCCAAGCACGATCTTGATCCCAATTACCTGGACCCGAACTACGAGCCAGTCGTCAATCATTCCGAAAACACCCCGTTCCATCAGGTACTGTCTGCCAGAATGCAGCGTCGTACCGTCATGAAAGGTAGCGTAGGCGCCGCTCTGGCCAGCGTTATGGGGTTGGGGCTTGCCGGTTGTGGCAGTGACAGTGATAGTGACAACGATGGCGGTACTACCGGTGGAAACACATCCAGCACTGAACTGGGTTTCAAGGCTGTCCCTACTTCAACCGCGAATCAGGTCGTTGTTCCCGAGGGATACTCCTCTGAAGCGTTTCTTCCCTGGGGCACGCCAATTACCGGGTCTTACCCGGCCTATAAGCCGGATGGCACCAATACCGGAGAAGAGCAAGAGCAGCAAATGGGCATGCATCATGACGGCGTGCACTTTTTCCCGATTGATCTGAAAGCCGGTGGTAACAGCTCCAGCGAAGGTCTGTTGGTGATGAACCATGAGTACATCAATCAAGGCGCTTTGCATGCCAACGGGGCTACCTACATCAACGGTATGCGTCCGGCCGATGAAGTGCGCAAGGAAATCGCCGCGCACGGTGTGTCTGTGGTTCATATCAAGCGCGACAACAACGGCAAGTGGGATATTGTTTTCGGGAGTCCGTTTAATCGCCGGGTTACGGGTAATACCGAAATGGATATCCGTGGTCCGGTGCGTGGTTACGACAAACTGGTCACCAAATACAGCCCGGATGCAACGGAAACCCGCGGTACTCTGAACAACTGCGCGATGGGCCCGACGCCGTGGGGGACATACCTTGCGGCTGAGGAAAACTGGCACGGGTACTTCGCTAATAGCGATGCAACGCAGCCCCGGGAGCAGACCCGCCATGGCGTCGGCGATTCAAGCCGCTACGACTGGGAGTTGGCTGACAGCGGTGCGGATCAATACGTGCGCTTTGATGTTACCCCGACGGGTGCGTCGGCGGCGGATGATTACCGGAATGAGGCCAATACCTACGGTTTCATGGTGGAAATTGACCCGTTTACTCCAGAGAGCAAACCACAGAAGCGAACCGCGCTGGGCCGCTTTGGTCACGAGGGTGTGATTTTTGCGCCGGTTAAGGAAGGTGAGCCGGTCGTATGTTATTCCGGTGATGATTCCCGTTTCGAGTACATCTACAAATTTGTCTCCTCGAAGCCCTATTACGCTGCAACGGCCGGAGGCTACCTCCTGGACGAGGGCACGCTCTACGTGGCTCGCTTTAATGACGATGGCTCGGGCGACTGGCTGGCGCTGGATCTGAACGATGCGGATTTTGCTGCCAAAGTGGCTGCGGCCCAGGGCGAAATGGTTGGCAACGTTCAGTTTGACGGTTTTGAGAATCAGGCTGATGTTTTGTTGAACACTCGCCTGGCTGCCGACATCGCAGGTGCGACCCCGATGGATCGCCCGGAGTGGGGGGCTGTAGATCCGAATTCCGGTCAGGTTTACTTTACGCTGACCAATAACTCCCGCCGGACGGAGGAGCAGGTTAACGCGGCAAATCCGAATGCCAACAACCGCACCGGTCATATTATTCGCTGGAGCGAAGACGGCAACGACCACACTGCGACCAGCTTTGACTGGGATATCTTCGTGTTCGCCGGTGAGCAGGGCACGGAAACCGTGGTTGACGACCAGGTTATCGTATCTCTGACTGATGACAACATCTTCAACAGTCCGGATGGCCTCTGGTTCGATTATAACGGCCGCCTCTGGATTCAGACCGACGGCTCCGATGCAGCACCTTATCAGAACAACATGATGCTGGCGGCCAACCCGGAAACCCGCGAGATCAAGCGTTTCTTCGTTGGGCCGGTTGGCTGTGAGGTTACAGGCGTTGTCTCCACACCGGATGTGAAGACCATGTTCGTCAATATCCAGCACCCGGAAGCAAACTGGCCGGATGCCAACGATCCGCGTCCGCGTGATGCAACGGTTATCGTTACCCGCGATGACAGCGGCGTTATCGGTGCCTGATCAGCCATAACGGTTGTCAGGCTCTGCCAAAAAGCCCGGGCGGACTCGTTCCGCCCGGGCTTTTCTCTTCTGTATTTCAGATTTCTTTCCAGATGCCGATAAACTCCTTGGGCCCTGCAATAGTGGTATCTTTAGTCCACTAAAGTAGGAGTTATTAACCTATATCATTTCTTTAACCTCAGGGATGGCCTGCAATAACAACATGCTTGCGTTAGCAATGACAAAGATGAGGGCACCATGGGTTTACTCGATCGCACTGCAATTTTATGGGGGGTGGGCATTGCTGTTGCGCTCGGTATTGCCTGCATTCTGGTGGCTCCGTTGATGGGGCTCGATGCCGCCTCTCTGTTAATCGGGCTCCTTGTGGGCCTTGCTGCTGCGGCTTGCTATCTGGTTTTACGGGTGCTTGAACCAATAGAGCGTGGAATCAACGACCTGAATGATGGCTCCCTGGCTGACAATCATCCCTTGCGGGCTCAGTGTGCGCAGCTTCTGGCGGATGCCCGTGCGGGCAAGGCCCTGGTTGAAACCCTCTCGGCCAGTGCCGACAAGAATGCCATCTCGGCCGCCGAAGTCTCGTTTGCGGCGGATCAGGTGAAGCAGCGCCTGGACCGACAGGTTGAAGAAACCGCTCAGATGGCCGACTACGCCGGCCAGATCACGGAATCGGTTCGGGAATCATCGGAACAGGCCACCAACGCCGCCACCATGGCATTGCAGAATCGCGAAGTCAGCGTGGAGGGGCGTCAGTCATTGGTGTCGGCCATTGAAAATGTGCGCCTGGTGCATCAACAGTCGGAAGAGAACCTCAGGTTGATTCAGGCCCTGCACGAAAAATCCGGCAAGATCCAGGGCGTGACGTCCACCATTCAGGGTATCGCCGAGCAGACTAATCTTTTGGCACTGAATGCCGCTATTGAGGCGGCCCGCGCCGGTGAACAGGGCCGCGGGTTTGCGGTGGTGGCCGATGAAGTCCGGCAGTTGGCCGGGCGCACTGCCCAGGCCACCAGTGAAGTGGCAGACACCCTCGACGAAATCCAGAATGACACAACCAAGATTGTGTCCCGCATTGAATCTCTGGCGAAAACCGTGGAAGACGGGCTGGCATCTGTAGAGAGCGTTGGCGGCCAGCTGGATCAGATTCGGGATCAATCCGACCGGGTTCAGCAGCAGGTTGCCCGTATTGCCGAGATCGACCAGAACAACGAGCAGAGTCTGGCCCAGGTGTTTTCGGCTATTGAGTCTGTCCGTGACCATATATCCGAAAGTGATACCAGTGTGGCATCGCTGGCGGACCAGGCTTCCACGTTGATGGAGCTGGCGGAGAGGGCGAATGCTGCCTTTGCGCTGAACAGCAGCGAAAGCTACCACCGGCCGTTTTATGAGAAAGCACTGGAAGGGGCGCAGCAGATTGGCCAGTTGTTTGAGGCGGCAATTCGAGAGGGCCGTTTGAGTGAAGCGGCGCTGTTTGACAAGAAGCGAACACCGATTGCCAACACCCAGCCCCAACAGTATTCCAGCAGCTTCGATCGGTTTACTGACCAGATGTTTCCGGCAATACAGGAGCCCATCAAGAAATCCCATGAGGCCATGGTGTTCTCCATCGCCTGCGCGCCGGACGGTTATGTGCCTACCCATAACAAGGATTTTGCCCACCCGCCGAGTGGTAATCCGGAAGTCGACCTGGTGAAAAGCCGCAGCAAGCGACTGTTCAATGACCGCACTGGCATACGCTGTGGGAGTCATACCGAAAGTATGCTGCTCCAGACCTATCGCCGGGACACCGGTGAGATCATGCACGACCTGTCGGTGCCCATCTATGTGAACGGTAAGCACTGGGGCGGTTTCCGGGTTGGGTATCGGCCGGCGGGGAATTGATCGCACTGGGCTCCAGCCAAGGCTGTGATAGACTGCCAGGGACGTAACAAGGAGAACACCTGTGTCCGAAACCGAGTATATCCCCGCAAAACCTGACGGTCAGCAATCACAGGAGCCCAGCTCTGCGAGGAATCTGGCGGTGGTGGTTTACATCCTGCAGGCGTTGTCTTTTTTCCTGGGGGGGCTGACGGCACTGGTGGGCGTGATCATCAACTACGTCAAACTGGATGATGTCCGTGGTACCTGGATAGAGCCCCATTTCCGCTGGCAGATCCGCACCTTCTGGATTGGTTTGCTGTGGACAGTCATCGGGGTGATTACCACCATGCTGATCGTGGGCTGGTTTATTCTGCTGGGTATTGCGATCTGGGTGATCTACCGAATTGTCAAAGGCGCCCTGGCCCTGAACGATGGCAAGACCCCGATGTAACGGGGTCTTGATGGCTCAGCCTTCCGTCACTTCTTCCAGGCGTAATGCGCTCAGCATACCTGCCAGCCCCATCAGGCCCAATACCAGAATCACCGCCACGTCCGAAATCATGGAAATGGCGGCTGTGAACCCCCCGGTTACCAGCAGCAACACACCGATAACGGTATTGCTGACTGCTGTATAGTCTGTCCGTTTGTTGCCACCGGCCATATCCACCAGATAGGTTTTACGCCCCAGGCGCACGCCGGCATGGGCAATACTCAGCACAAAAAACGCGACCGGATAGAACCAGGCACCGCCAAACCCGGGGCCCAGCACCAGCGCCAGAACACCAACCACCAGGCAGACCGAGCTGGCCATGGCGGCACCCCGAATCATTACTCGGCGGCTGGAGGTGTCGGCGGCCCAACCCCAGAAGCTGGCGCTCAGGGAGCTGGCCAGACTGCTGGCGAGCAGAAAGACACCCAGCATCCAGCCGATATCGGATTCCTGTTGGGCGAGCACCACGAAATAGGGAGACGCGAGAGCCGAACACAAAAGCAGTGCACGAGTGATGACAAAATGCCTGAAGGGCGCATCGTCCCGTAGCAGCGACAGGCTTTTAAAAGCCTCGTTGATCGCGTTGCCACCGCCCCCTGTTTCCCCGGCGTACTCTTCCACATTGGCAAACAGAACCCCGGCAATCACCCACAGCGTAGCTGCCAGGAGCAGCAATGTGGTGTAGAACGCAATGCTGGGGTCGCCCCGATCCCAGAACAACAGTCCTGTGAGCACTACCGTGGCGGTGCCACCAATGGTGGTTGCCAGCCCAGACAGCCGGCCCCGGCGGGTTTTGGGGATACATTTGCCCTGAACGTCTTTCATGGAGACCGAACAGAATCCCCGGGCCAGTGAAAACACAACAAGCGCCGCGACAATACCGCCACCGGCCGTATAGCCTTCAAGAAACCACACGCTTGCCGCCATCGCAGCCACGCTGACGGCCTGCCCGAAACTGCCCAGGGTCCAGAACCATTTGCGCACCGCCTTGCGACGCACCCAGGCGGCGATCACCATTTGTGGCACCATGGAGCCGGATTCCCGGATAGGCACCAACCAGGCTACCAGAGCCGGTGCGCCAACGGCACTCATCAGCCAGGCCAGCACGGTCTTGGGGCTGATCAGCAAGTCTCCGAGTTTGGTGAGCACATTGCTGAACAGAATCAGGAAGAAGTTTCGGGGTACTTCCCGACAGGCTTCCTCCGGGATGTCTTTACAGACCCGTGCGTCCTCTTCGTTGGCAATCAGTCCGTAGAGCTGGTCGATGGTGTCGGGTTTGGTTGCTGGCAAAGGGCCGTCCTCCGGAAAAATGTTTGCCAAGCATACCAGTTAGCTCGGGTGTGCTTAAGCGGGAGGACCAGCGGTGCCGGTCAGACCAGGTGGTGGTCCCACTGTACCGGTAGCCGCGCGATGTCTTTCGCAGCTTGTCCGGCGCTCAGTTGCACCAGTCGGCCCTGTCCCGAGGACACCAGGAAATCGCCTCCTGCCAGAGTCTGAATGCCGGCGCAGTCAGTGATGCGGGCTTTGGCAACCAGCTCCCCGGTCTTGCCGCGGAAGACAATAACGGTGCCGCCCACGGGGGAAGCGGCGGCGATCAGGTCGTTTTCAGGATGGGCCACCACGCTGGCGATGTAGTTGCCGAGGGCGGCCTGGGTTTCCGGGTCAAAGCGATATTCCCGGAGTTGCCCATCTTCTATGCGCGCCAGCAGCGGAGGTCGCTCGTAGAGCGGGCCCTGGTACTGGTAGGCAACATAGATTTTGCCTTCGGTGCTGACGCTGACGTGGCGGGAGCTCTGCTGGTGGTGGGCAGGGGCAAAGCGGCCAACGATCTGGCCGGACCGGCGGTCCATCAGAATCAGGGCCGGCTGCATGGTATCCAGATTGAGTTTGATGCGGTCGTAATCAGGGTGGGTCAGAATGCCGCCCAGGCCGATGACCAGAGTGTTGCCGTCCGGATGCAGGGTAAGCTCATGGGGCCCGATGCCTTCCAGTTCAAAGGTGTCCACCCGTTTATAGTCCTGCTCGGCATCGTAGACGGTGACAATGCCTTCGCCAGGCTGGTAGCGGCTAGCCGTGGCGTAGAGCCACCGGCCGTCGGGTGAGAAGACGCCGTGACCGACAAAGTGTTCGCCTTCCGGGGCCATGATGCGGTGTCTGCGTTGGCCGGTTTCTGCATCAAACACATAGAACGACCAGCCCGGTCGGCGCTCAAAAAACAGAGTATCGTTTCGGCCGGGCCGGTTACAGCCGCTGTGGCATCGGGTGTCTACCGGCGCCTGCCACTGAACGTTGCCGGATCGATCAAAGGCACTCACGCCAAAGCGTCCATCCGGCAGGCCAACCGCGCCGGCATAGCGTTCGGGCTGTGGGCCGGTTTTGCGGGGGAGCAACGAGCACCCGGTGAGGGTGGCGGCCATAGCTCCGGCGACGGTGGCTTTGATCAGGGTTCTGCGATGGATGAGCATGGGTATACCTGTTCAGTCGCCGTCACTTGAGTTGAAGCCACGCACTACGCCAAGCGCCACGGCGGCTTCGTCATTGATCAGCGTTGAAAGCTGGGAGACATCCACAAAGAGCCCTTGCAGAATGCGGAACCGCTCATCACTCTCCATGAGCGTTGTCATGGCAGCATGGGCTTCCGGAAAGTTGTCAGCCACTTCCTCAAACTGCCTCTGAATGCGCTCTGCCAGTCTGGCCTCGCCGTCGGTTTTCAGCAAAGTGATCAGTCCGGGAAGGTAGAATTTCTCGAGCCCTGCCACTGTTGCTTCCACCGCCATCAGACTCTGGCCACTGCGCCAGGCATCGGTGATGTAAGGGTTGCGTTTGCCATTGCCCCTTAGCCCCATGGGCTGCGCCAGTCGTCGCTCTTCCAGTATTTCAAGCGCCGTCATACCGGCTTTGATGGTGGTGTCGCGGTATGGCCCGGTGTCCAGATAGTGTTGTTTGAAGCTGGCCCAGCTGTCTGCGAGACCCCGGGCATTGCGTGCCATATGTCGGGTGACCGCCGAGAGCACCTCACAGTTTTTGGCTGCGGGCAGGGCGTTTTCTCCACTGTTGAGTTGCTCATCGAATAGCAGGTATTCGGCCATGGGAAAGCCCTGAACCGCTACCCCGGATTGGTTGATCACCTCGGCGTTAACGGGAGCTTCGGTGTCAAGCAGATACCGGGCCTTGCGAGCGACCAGGTTTTTCGGGTCCGGCCAGAACTGGAATTGCCAGGACAGGTTGTTGTTCTCCACCGGGCCGAAGTCAACAAATCGGACCCGCTGCCAGGCCAGGAAGGCATCGAGCCAGGCATCGTTCAGGGCCGGTCGGCTGTCGGACGTTGGCGTATTGCAGTAACCGACTGCCGCCGATGCCAGTTGTTCGGTTTTGGTTGCCAGCGATTCGTAGCCGTTTTGAATAGCGCCATGCCACTGTTCGCGGGCCCGGGTATCGGCGTTGGCCGCGAGTGCCGCCGTAGTGCAGACGAGCAGGGCGGAGGCGAAGAACAGTCTGGTGATCGGTTGCATAGTGGATCCTCAGAGTGAATTCAGAAAATCGATCAGGGCGCTGCGCTCCGGCTCGGCCATCTGACGATAGCGGTCAGCTGCCGGCTGGGCTTCGCCACCGTGCCAGAGAATGGCTTCTTCCAGCGTGCGGGCGCGGCCGTCATGCAGAAAACCGGACTGGGGGTTAACCACCTGGGCCAGGCCGATGCCCCAAAGCGGTGGCGTGCGCCACTCGTTGCCGTCAGCGAGGAACTCGTCCCGGCCGTCTGCCAGGGCCGGGCCCATGTCGTGCAGTAACAGGTCGGTGTAGGGCCAGATGGTCTGGTTGCTCAGATCCGGGCGGTCGGCCACTTCTCCGGTCTGGTGTTTCGGGGTGTGGCAACCGGCACAGCCGGTTTCATTGAATAGCCTGGCGCCTTTCTGCACGGATTCAGCGCCCAGATCCCGACGGGCAGGGACCGCCAGACTCTTGGCGTAGAAGGTGACAAAGTTGGCGACCTTGTCGCTCACTTCGGGCTCACCACCGTGAGTAAACCGTTCGCACTGTTGTTCCGGGGTGCAGTCGGTGGTGGGTTTGATGGACGATGTCAGGCCCATATCGCCGGCGAAGGCGCCCATGCTTTGCTGGTGCACATCCGGTTCCGCGGCTTTCCAGCCAAACCGGCCCGGCAGCGTTTGCTGGCTGGCGACATCCCACACCTGATTAAGCTTGCCGGAAATCCCGTTGTTGTCGGTATCTTCCGGATCGGCCAATGCCTCAAGATCGGCAATAGGGATGGCTTCCAGCAGTCCCATGCCGATCATTTGTGGTGCCACCCGGGGAGAGACCAGCAAATTCGATGGCATAGGGCCATAGTTGGGGTTTTCGATGCGATATTCCGGTTTGCGCAGTTCAACCACCGTTCCATCCCCAAGTGTTTCCTGAACGGGCTCCCAGTCAATCACCAGATCCGCTTCCGGTTTTGCGGCCGGCAGGGCCGCAGTCTGCAATTGACTGCCGTAGACCGGTGCGGGTTTGAAACCGTGCTTGCGCAGGAGTTCTGCATCCTTGACCGGATCGGCGGGTACTGCCAGCCGCAGGAACAGGGAGACAGGCGGTTCATTAACGCCGGGCGGGTGTCCACGGCCATCCTTGATGTGACAACCCTGGCAGGAGTTGGTATTGAACAGGGGGCCCAGGCCGTCCCGGGCATCGGTGCTGGCCGGTGCTTCCACCCAGGGATTGCGGAAGAAACTGTTGCCAACGCTGAAATCCAGGCGTTTGGTCATGGACAGGTTGCCCTGGGGCAGCGAGTAGGCGTTGGTGTCGGCCTGATTGACCGTGCCTTCACCGCCTGTGGCCGGTGTAGTTTGTATCGGGTAACCAGCGTGAGTCTCTGCAATCAGGGGTTGAGTGCTGAAGGCCAGCGGCAACAGACAGAAGATGAGTGCTCGTTTCATAACTACTCGCGTTTCAGAATGGAAGAAGCCATGGAAAATCGACCTTCGGGCATAAAGGAGGGTTTTCCATGGCTTGTTCTTGTTAGCAGGATACCGGGAGTTTCTATCTCCCGGTATCCGCTTACTGCAACCGGATCAATCAGAATGAATGGCCGGCGTCGTCCGGGGACAGGGCTTGAATGCCCAGTTGCCGTGCAGCCTGCTCGATAGAGCCGGTCTGCTCAACCAGGGCCATGATAGCACCGCTGATAATGCGGGTGCCTTCCGCGTTGCCCGGGGCGATCATGGTGTCAAAGGCCATCGGGTTCTGGCTGCTTTCGGCGCGGGCTTTCATGAGCGCCAAGGCTTCCATTGATGCGTCCAACTGACGGTTCAGGCGAGCATCCAGCTCCGGGTTGGTCTGCTCAACCAGATCAGACAGGGACGGGCCTGAAACCACAGAGCCATCTACGCGACGATAGGTGCCGGTATACACGTTCTGGATGCCCTGGCCGTTGTAGTAGTGCGAGTTGTGGGTGTTATCGCTGAAGCAGTCGTGTTCGTCCTCATAGGAGTTGGCTTCCAGGGCAACTTTCATGCGCTCACCGGCCAGCTCGCCGAGGGACAGGGAACCCATACCGAACAGCATTTTCTGGATGCCCTCGTCGGCGTTTGCGGACGTCAGCTGGGAACGGTAGTTGTCTGAGGTGCCCGGGGCCCACTGGGCAACCATCCACTCCAGATCATCGACCAGCAGATCAGTCACGGCATCCAGGTACTGGGCACGGCGCTCACAGTTGCCGTTGGTGCAGTCGTTGCCTTTGGCGTAGTCAGTAACCGGGCGCTCGCCTGCGCCACCTTCAAAACCGTGCAGATCCTGGCCCCACAGCAGGAATTCGACCGCATGGTATCCGGTGGCTACGTTGGCTTCGGAACCGCCCACTTCGTTCAGGTCAGCCAGCAGTTCGGGGGTGAGTGTTGCCACATCCAGAGTTTCCCCGCCGACGTTAATGCTGTTGCTGGCAACGATGTTGGCGGTTGCACCGGCATTACCGAGTTCGTGCTGGTAGTCGTCGGCTTTGACGTAGTCGATCAGGCCTTCGTCCAGTGGCCAGGCGTTCAATTGGCCTTCCCAGTCATCCACGATGGCATTGCCGAAGCGGAAAACCTCTGACTGCTGGTAAGGAACCCGTGAGGCCAGCCAGGCTTCTTTTGCCGCTTTGAGGTTGGCTTCGGTGGGGTTGGCAATCAGGCGGTCAGTAGCCTCGTCCAGCGCACGCGCAGTAATCAGGGCATCCTCGTAGGTGGCATGGGCCAGATCGGCGTAATGGGTTACCACCGATGCTTTAGTGGCCGGAGCACTTTGCTCGGCGGACCAGGGCGCGTTTGCGCAGCCCGCGGTAAGGGCTGTGGCAATGGTCAGTGCCAATGGGGCTGGGCGAAACAGGTTTTTCATTTCAAACTCCATGTTGATGAGGTCTTTTTGTAAATAAGAAATATTAGCGTTCAGATTATGGGTTTGGAAACCCTACATAGCAAGGGGTTTTTGATATAGGTGATTGTCGGGCCGCTTGCTTGGCCAAGGTGACTGCGGCTTAATGGGCTCCTGATTCCGGGAGCCTTTTATGCTGAGTTATCTTCACGCCTTCCACGCCGGCAACTTTGCCGATGTTCAGAAGCATGCTGCACTGTCACTGGTGCTGGCCATGATGCAATCCAAGAAATCTGCCATAGCCTGTTTTGACACCCACGCGGGCAGTGCCCGTTACGATCTTGGCAGCGAGCGGGCCCGAAAAACCGCGGAAGCTGACGGGGGTGTCCAGGTCTTGTGGCGGATCCGTGGGCAGCTGACTTCCCGCGACTGGCAGCCGGTTCTGGAGGTATTGGCGCGTTACAACCCGGGTAATGGGCCGCTGCAGACGTATCCGGGTTCACCGGCATGGTTTGCGGAATTTTGCCGCCCGGGTGATTCCGTCACCGCTTTCGAGCTGCACCCTTCGGAAGAGCGTCAGCTGGCTCAGTGGGCGGATGAAGTGGGGGTGAAGGTGCGCCATGAGGATGGCCTGAAAGGGCTCCTGAAATGCTTGCCGCCGGCACAGCCGCGACTGTTGGCGCTGATTGATCCTTCTTACGAAANNGATTATGAGGCCGTAGCCCGGACATTGATGGACGCGTGGAAAAAATGCCGCCATGGCGTCTATCTTATCTGGTATCCCCTGTTAACCAGTGGCCTGGAACAAAAGCTGATGGATTCGCTGAGGGCGTCCGGTTCGGTGCGCAAGATTCTTCAGTGCGAGGTTATGCTGGATCAGCCGCCCGAACGGGGCATGGTGGGTTCCGGCATGCTGATTGTGAATCCACCCTGGGGGTTTGATGAACGCTTTGCGGCCATGATGTCGGATCTGACCGGCCCGGGCCGGCTCGGGCTGTCGCCCACCATGGACTGGCTGGTGCCTGAATAGGCCCGGAGTATCGCCGTTGACTGACAACAACCAAGCTGATCACCCATGCCTGCCTGGCGGACTGATTCCTCTGGAGCAATGGCGGGTTCCGGAGACCTCCGTCCGCAGAACCATTCGCAGTGGTCTCCGGGATATTCTGGATCAGTTAAAAGCGGGCATTCATCCCGACGAACAGGCGTTCAGAAGTCTGGATGATTTGCCTACCCTGTCGGAACGCCAGATTCAGGACTATGCCCCGGTACCGGATCGTGAAGAACTTGCCCGGGCTTTATTGAACGAACTGGAACAGTTGCGCCGGTCGGGTGAGCAGTCACGCAAGGCCAGTTTTCTGGTGGCACCACCATTCTCAGGTATTGCCGAAGCGTTGCGAGCCTCGGGTCGGCGGGTGATCGCCCCGCCGCACAATCTGTTAATGCCTGAAAGAGACATTACCGGCTGGTGGGATCACCAGCTTCAGGACGATGACTGGGTAATACCGGAACTGGCAGATTTCTGGCTGCGACACCGGTCCGGTCTTGGCTTGCTGCGTGAATTATTCGCGCGCCTGGCGCGGGATAAAGTGGGTGAGGGCATCATTGGCTGTTCCAGCTGGTGTTGGCAGTTCTGGACTCAGTACCTGCCAGAGCTCCACCTGGCGCCATTGACCCCCAGCCCTTTGTCGGGGGATCGTCTTACCAACTGGCTCGGACATCTGGCGGGGGAGCGCTCGCAAGGACCACTGACGGCGAGAATGACCCAGGATGGCCTGTATGTACTGCCGGCGCCAACCGGGGACGACGAGCGAAAATACAGCCTGTTTACCCGGGATCTGGCCACTTTGGCTCGGGGAAATCCGGGGGTTGCCCTGGCTATCTGGCGCCGAACTCTTCGGGCACGGCCCGAGGATGAGGCGCAGCAGCAAGGGGAAGGGGATGCACATCAAGAGGGCCGCCAGTGCTGGGTGGCGCCACTGGATCAGCTGAGTTTGCCTGCCGTGCCCCAGAGTTCAGCCCGGCGGTCCGGCTACCTGCTGCATGCGTTGTTGATGCATGGCGGCCTGAGCCTGGGGCAGCTGGAGCTGACTTCGGGGTTGCCTGGCGAGGAACTGCGGATAGCGCTGTCCCGGCTGGAACGAGCCGACGTAGTGACTGGCGATGAGCAGGAAGGCATCTTTCGGGTGCAGGCATTGGCGTATCCGGCCGTCCGGCGGTATCTGCAATCCAAAGGGTATCCGGTGGACAGCTTCTAGGAGAAACGGTTATGGGCGATTTCGGTATCAAGGACGCACTGTCTTCAATTACCTCCGAGGCTTTGCTGGAAGCCCTGGCGGTCATCGTTGCGGCTTCGTTGCTGATCCTGATGGTTCAGAAAGCAGTTCCCGTACTGGCTGCGAAACTATCGGGAAAACCGAGGCTGTACCTTCTCGCATCCGTTCCTCTTTTCCGGCTTCTGGTTATTGTTCTGACGATCATTGTGGTGGTGCCCATTCTGGTGGAACCCTCATTCGAGAACATGATTGCCATCTTCGGTGCCCTGGGGCTTGCCTTGGGGTTTGCCTTCAAGGACTACGCCAACAGCCTCATTGCAGGTATCGTTACGCTCTATGAAATGCCTTACCGACCGGGTGACTGGATCGAAGTGAACGGTCGCTATGGTGAGGTGCGGAGTATCGGTACCCGGGCCGCAGAAATCGTGACGCTGGATGATACCGTGATTGTGATTCCCCACAGTCTGCTCTGGAATACCCTGCTGGCCAATGGCAACGACGGTACCGATAACTTGATGTGCGTGGCCGAGGTCTTTCTGGACCCGAACCACGATGTCGGCCGGATGCTGGGCCTGTTCCGGGATGCGATCTTTGCCTGCCCGCTCACCAAAACCTACCAGCCGGTGCTGGTTACGGTTTCCGCAAGGGAAGCCGGTATGTGCTATCGGTTGAAAGCCTACCCGCTGGAACCCAGAGAGCAGGCGCGCTTTATTTCAGACCTTACCGCAAGGGCTGCGGAGATCTGTGGTGATGAGGGTGTCCCGATGGTCTCTTACCCTTATCTGCAGGCTCAGAAAGCCTGATCCGGGCAGGGCTGATCAGTCACCCGCAATCGACGTTGCCTGCTGAATCAGCGCCTGGCCTTTCTCTCCGGTCAGTTCGATAAAGCGTTCCCTGGCAGGCAGGCTTGCCTCCCGGAAGGCCGACCGTTCAGCTTCCGTCAGCCGTACAACCCGGATTCCGCCCTGTTCCAGTATGGTCTCCAGCCGCTCCTTGTTCAGTTCCTCCTGGATGGTCCAGGCTTCCTCGGATAACTGTGCAATGGTCTCCTGCAGCCATTCCCGTTCCTGCGAGGGGAGACCGGCGAACCAGTCCTCATTGGCTACAACAGATGCGATAAACCGTGAGGCCCTGGCCATGGTCATAACGTTCTGGACCTCGTGGAACCCCATTTCCTCAATAGCAAACACCGGGTTGCTCTGGCCGTCGATGTTGCCGAGCTGGAGATCACTGTATACCTGGGAGAAAGGCGTCTGTACCGGATCTGCACCATAGCGTCGGAAGGCTTCCGCCGCGGTTTCCGAGGTCATGGTGCGAAATCTTAAACCCTGGAAATCACTGGGGGTTCTCAGGGGGCTGTTGGCCGTCCAGGTCATCCAGCCTTCCGGCACAAACCCCAGCAGTTGCAGGCCAGCGTTGTGGTAGGCCGGTTCAAATGCGGACATAAATGCCGGCGCTTCCAGTAGACGACGGGCAGGTTCCTGTTCTTCCGGAAGCAGGAAGTGCAGGTTAAACAGGCCGGTCTCCGGAACGGTATCGGCCAGGTGGCCGGGTGAGGCAAAGGCCAGGTTCACCGAGCCGTTGCGAGTCAGTTCTGTCAGTTGGGCTGAGGTGCCCAAAGAGCCGTAAGGAAAGACATCGACCTCAATCCTTCCACCAGACAGCGCTTCGACCTGTTCCCTGAACTGCTGTGCGTAAAGATGCTGAACACTGCCTTCAATCTCTTCCAGGGCAAAGCGCCAGGTGACCGGATACTCTGGTTTGCCGTTCGCCGTACTCTGCGCGGCTGACGAGGAGCCATTGTCGGAGCAGCCGGTCAGCAGCATCACTGCCGCAGTGGCAACGAGGCTGAAGCTGAGAAGCGGGTGGCGTTTGGTCATTGTATTCAGGGCTCCAGAATCCGGCGCATTTGAGTCTAGAGGGAAAAGGTAACACAACAGACCGAGGAGAAAAGGCCGATGTGTAAACGCCAGACGAACAGCCACAAAAAAGCCCCGCCGAAGCGGGGCCAGACGACGAACCGGATGCAGGAAATTTACATCAGAGCGTCAACGCGGTTGCGTACCTTCGGCTCACTGCTGTAAGCGGTGGCAATGGCGTTATAGGTGGGGATATCGATACCCACGTCTTCGATCACCGAGACCATTTCATCATTGGCTTCCATCTGCAGTTCCTGGGCCTTCTGCTGAGACTCGGCTGATTCGATCTTCTCGATGTATTCCTCTCGCACTTCCATAACACCGGATTGGGCCTCAATGAATTGTTTCAGCTCAGCATCGCTGTAATTGGTGCTTTGGCTGCCTGCGGCGGCGGGGTTGCTGTAACCCGAGCCCTGTTCGGCCGGGGCCGGGTTCTGTTGTGCTATCACCGGTGCGGTTGCCAGCAGTGCCAGAGATGCGGTGATGGATACAAGCAGTTTGTTCATAGCTTTACTCCTGGTTTTAATGAGGCCGGCTCGGTCGTCCAGCCACAAACTTGTGAATGTCGATGTGACAATAGCGATTCCCGTGCCAGGTTTTAGTTTCTCTATAAAGGCAATAAAAACAGTGGTTTATGGATTTTCTATGGTTAAAGCTCAGTAATCTGCCTTGTGGCAAAATGCCACATGTGGCAGAAAGGCTGTGACATTTCTGCAGAGTGGTGTTTATGGCGTTGATGGGAAAACGGGTGGGAGCACTGTTCCGCTCGCTGCAACTAACGTTGGTGCTCAGTATTGTGGTGCCGCTGCTGCTATTCAGTGGCATTGCTATCTACATTGGCATGGGTGCGGTAGAGCGCGCTCTGAACGATCGCCTTCGTGAAGACCTGGAACTGGTGGCGCGAGCGGTCAGCGGGCCGGTGAGTAAGGCGCTGGCCGAAAGCGATGAACTGGTCCTGGGAGAATCCCTGAAATCCATCTTCCAGATCGGGCGCATTTCCGGGGCCTCAGTGTTTGATGCCGGGGGTGACCGGGTGGCCAGTCTCGGTGTTGCTGACTCCGATGTCACCAATAGCGCCAGCGCCGAAAAGGCAATCGCCAGTGGTGAGCTCGGGGGCGCGTTTCGTTGGGTGGATGGCGAGTCGGTGTTTTCCCAGTTCACGCCGCTGGTTGCTGAAGACGGGCGGATTCAGGGTTTGTTGCAGGTAACGCGGCAACGCAGTGATTTCCATGATCTGGTGGCCACCAGCCGTTGGTGGGCAGTGGTGATCTGGTCGATGATTGCGGCCACCATCATCCTCGTTGTCGTTCTGGGGCATTACCGCACCGTGGGGCGACATGTGAACCGTTTGCTGGAGAGCATGGCCTCTCTGCAACCGGGAGCCTGGCGGTTGGAGACACCGGAGGCAGGGCCACAGGAGCTGCGCCAGATCCAGCAGGGCATTCGTGCTCTGGGCGAACGAATGGCCGAGGCCGAGGCCGAAATCGAAGACAGGATTGCCCGGGAACGGGCACTGGCAGAACAGCTGGAATACCAGGAGAAAGTGGCGATGATTGGCCGGGTCGCAGGCGGGGTAGCTCATGAACTGGGGGCGCCTCTGAACGTTATTCAGGGCCGGGCCCGCATTCTGGCCAGGGCCGGGCTGGAGCAGCAACGGCATCTGGATGATATCGAACATCAGGTGGACCGGATGACCATGATTATCCAGCAACTGCTGGACTGTTTCCGGCATGTGCCCGAGTCCCGGCGACCCGTAAACCTGGCAGACATTCTCGAGGACGTCGTTACCCGCGCCCGTGAAGACAGGCGCTGCCAGGCGGTTTCGCTGCAAGCCGACGCTTTTGACAGGCCGATGCCGACACGGGCGGAGCCGCTCCGGGTTGGCCTGGCGTGTCTGAATGTGGTGAGAAACGCGTGTCAGGCTGGCCGGGAACAGGTCGCGCTCTCTGTCGGCGAGACCGGGGAGTTTTGGGTGTTCCGGGTCGAGGACGATGGCCCTGGTATACCGGCGGAGCATCACGCCAGGGTTTTCGAGCCGTTCTTCAGCACCCGCCCGGCCGGCGAAGGCACGGGGTTAGGGCTGGCAGTGGTTCAGAGTGTCATGAAAGAACACGGGGGGGCCGTTGAGGTGATTGATAGCGAGTTGGGTGGTTGTGGTATGGCGCTGTATTTTCCGAAAGAGGTGGGGCAATGAGCAGCCGGCCTGTCACGATCCTGCTGGTCGAAGATGACGCCAGCCTTGGCCAACTGCTGATGGAGGAGTTGGAAGTGGATGGATACCGCGTACGCAGGGTCAGTATGGTGGCCGAGGCGCGGACTGCTCTGGCAGACGAACGCCCGGGCCTGATCGTATCGGATCTGCGCTTGCCCGATGGTGACGGTCTGGAGATTCTGTCGCTTCAGCAGGCCGAGCATCCCGGTATTCCCTTTATCGTGATTACCGCGTTTGGGACGGTGGACCAGGCGGTCGATGCTTTGAAGGCCGGCGCTGATGATTTTCTGACCAAGCCGCTCTCAACGGATCATCTCCGGTTAAAGATCAAACGGTTGCTGGCCCAGGCGGATCTGAACCGGCAGTTGGCAGAGTATCAGTCCGGGCGCGGCGGCGATGAAAACATGGGCTTGATCGGCGGCAGTGCGATGATGGATCGCCTCAGGTCAGACATTCGCCAGGTTGCCCGCAGTCAGGCCGCGGTTCTGATTAATGGCGAAAGTGGAACCGGGAAAGAACTGGTTGCGAGGGCAATCCACCAGCAAAGTGAGCGCTCAGCACGGCCGTTCCTTGCGGTGAATTGTGCCGGTATACCGCCAGACTTGATGGAAAGTGAATTCTTCGGTCACGAGGCTGGTGCTTTTACCGGTGCACGGCAGGCCCGTAGGGGGCTGTTTGCAGAGGCGAACGGTGGCACCTTGCTGCTGGACGAGATTGGTGAAATGCCATTGGCGCTGCAAGCCAAACTGCTTCGGGTGTTGCAGGAGGGCTGCATCAAACCAGTGGGGGCTGACCATGAGGAAATGGTGGATGTTCGCATTCTGGCGGCAACGCATGTGGATTTGCTTCGGGCTGTTGAGCAGGGCCATTTCCGCGAAGACCTGTATTATCGTCTCGAAACCCTGTCGTTAACGGTGCCTCCCCTGAGGGAGCGGGATGAGGATGTTGAATTGCTGGCCATGCATTTTCTGGGTGAGGCAGCACGTCGTCACAGCCGGGGGTTCCTGAAGTTCAGTGACGTCACGTTAAGGATACTCCGCGATTATCCGTTCCCGGGCAATGTGCGTGAGCTGTCCAGTGCGATTGAGCGGGCGGTCACTTTTTGTGAAAGCGATACCATACAGCCCGAGCATTTGCCCGAACGCATCCGGAAGCGCCAGGGCGGGATTGTTCAGGCTGCCGTTGCCGCTTCGCCCGGGAAACTTTCCGAATGGCCCACCTTGGAGATGCTCCAGCAGGATTACGTGCGCCGGGTCATGGCTGCCGTTGATGGTAATAAACGCCGGGCGGCCCAGATACTCGGCATTAATCGCAGAACACTGTATCGCTGGCTGGAGTCGGATTTGGAGCATGGGCATGACTGATCAGAAACAGGCCATGATGTACGGCCTTGCCACGGTGCTGCTGTGGTCGACCGTTGCTACCGCCTTCAAATTGTCACTGGCGGATCTTGCGCCGGTTCAGATGCTGCTGGTGGCCTGTACCGCATCCATCGTCGTGATGGCGGCTATCCTCATGCTACAGGGGCGCTGGGGACTGGTGTTCCGTTTGCGGCGTGGCCAATACCTGCAGTCCATGCTGATGGGGCTGATCAATCCCTGTCTGTACTACTTTCTGCTGTTTGGTGCGTTCGACCGTCTGCCCGCCCAGGAGGCTCAGCCTCTTAATTACACCTGGGCACTGGTGCTGGCCTATCTGTCGGTGCCGTTTCTGGGGCAGAAACTGCGCAGGATCGATATTCTGGCGGGGTTGGTGTGTTACGCCGGAGTGGTAGTGATCGCCACCCGCGGTGCGGTAACCTCGCTCTCATTCTCGGACCCGCTCGGTGTCTTGCTGGCGTTGGGCAGCACGCTGGTTTGGGCGTCTTACTGGATTATTGCCACCCGGGATACCCGGGACCCGGTGGTTGGCCTGTTTCTTAATTTTCTATTTGGACTGCCGGTCATTGTGCTGGTGTGCTGGCAGACGGCGGGGTTGGCGATGCCGATCGGGAGTTCGATGGCCGCTGCGGTTTACGTCGGCGTTTTTGAAATGGGCATAGCCTTTGTGCTGTGGTCCCAGGCCATGAAAAAAGCAGAAAACACCTCGAAAGTGAGCAATCTGATTTTTATCTCGCCTTTTCTGTCCCTGGTGTTTATCTACTTCATTCTGGGCGAAGTTATTCTCACCTCGACCTACGTCGGGCTGGTGCTGATCATTGCGGGATTATGGCTGCAGCAGAAGAAAGTCCGTGACCGGGAGCAGGCGTTGAACCATGGCTGAGAACTGGTATCTGTACCTTGTTCGCACCGCATCGGGTAGCCTCTACACCGGAATTGCCACAGATGTGGAGCGGCGGTTTGCCGAGCATCAGGCGGGGGCACCCAAAGGTGCCCGGAGCCTGAGAGGTAAAGGGCCGTTAACCCTGGAGTTCCATGTACCTGCCGGCGACAGGAGCCGCGCCTCCCGACTGGAATGGCAGGTCAAGCGCTGGCCCAAGGTTCGAAAGGAAGCTTTGATCCGGGGTGTCGTCAGGCTTGAAGATGATGCCTGATGTGACGCCCGGCAACGGCCAGAGCGTCTCTGGCCCGGTCAAGCTGCGCGGCGTGCACCTGGAATACATGCCAGAGATTGTTGTAGATCTCCAGCGTGGTTTCCACGTGTTCCTGTTTGGCCGCCTCCGCCAATCGACGGGCGTCGTTGAGCAGAACTTCCTGGCTTCCGACCTGAATCAGCAGGGGAGGCAGGCCACTCAGGTCGCCGTAGACAGGCGACACCAGCGGGTGCGTCAAAGGCACGCCGTTGGCATACATTTTCGCGGCTTTGAAGGTCCAGGCAGCGTGCAGGACCGGTTCACATTCCGGAGTGTAAAGATCCTTTTCTGACAGATCTGTCCAGGGCGAGAAGCAGGTGACGGATGAGGGTAGTGGATGACCGTGGTCCCGCAATCGCATGGCCAGTACCACCGACAGACCGCCGCCGGCGGAATCTCCGGCCAGGGCAATGGAGCCGGGGCTTACTCCCTGGTTGATCAAGGCCAGATATACGGCTTCGGCATCGTCTGGCGCGGCGGGAAACGGGTGCTCCGGCGCCAGCCGGTAATCCGGTACCAGTACGTCGCAGCCAGATAATTTGGCCAGATGGCCGGCGATGCCGCGGTGGGTATTGGCCGACCCCATGACATAGCCTCCGCCGTGAAAATACAGTACGGTGCCTCCAGAACGGTCTTCCGGAGAGGCACGCAGCACCGGTACATCGCCCAGGTCTTCCCACGCGAAACTGACGTCTTTAGGCGGGTAGGATGTTCGATAAGCTTCCCGGGTGTATCGGCGCTGCACCGATAACGGAAACGCCCGGGACAGGACGGGCTTCACAAAACGGTGCATGGTCCCTCTCAACCCGGCCTCAAGAAGCGGCTGGAACATCTGTGTTCTCCCTTGTGAATGCGTTAGGATGACTGGCATTTATGGATTCATGACAGGCGTTTAACTCTACGTGTACTGGAAAACAGATACCATAGAAATACCGAATTGGGACAGACATTCCCTGCTGGACCGTCTGGAACCGTTTGATCCGTCCGCCAGCCGGGAACTGAGTTCCGAGATGGAGGCGTATTGCCGGTTCTATGGCCTTGATCTTTGGGTTGAGCATCCGGATGTGGTCTACCATCAGGGGTACATCTGTGCTGAGCGGCATGAAGTGATGGTGCATTACTTCCGGCTGCCGGAGAGCGCCAGCCCGAAAGGCACGGTGTTCATTCTGCATGGTTATTTTGATCATGTGGGTCTGTATACCCAATTGATTGACCGCTGTCTTGGTGCAGGCTTCGATGTTCTGGTCTACGATCAGCCCGGGCACGGATTGTCGAGTGGCACGCCGGCCGCCATTGGCAGTTTCCTGGAGTACCAGGCCGTACTGTCGGAAGTAATGGCGAAGGTCAGGGACAAGATTCGGGGGCCCTGGTACGCAGTGGGGCAGAGTACGGGTGGCGCAATATTGATTGACTACCTGCTGTCGAACCACCACAACCGGGAGTCCTCGGCGTTCCGCAAAGTGGTGTTGCTGGCGCCACTGGTAAGGCCTATGGGCTGGCTGGGGGCAAAGATTCTCCACAGTCTGGTCAAACCGTTCCTGACTCGCTGGAAACGGGTATTCGGCCCGAACAGTGGCGATACCCGCTTTCTTCGGTTCCTGCGGGAACACGACCCGTTGCAGGCAAGAGCGGTTCATGTCGATTGGGTGACTGCATTGCGACAATGGGTGCCGCACATTGAGTCGGCGAGGCCGGTGGATTTTCCGGTCACCGTGGTGCAGGGTGAGAAGGATCTGACGGTAGACTGGCAGCACAATCTGAGGATTATCCGGAATAAATTTTCCTCAGTGAAGGAACGAAGAATACCGGACGGTCGTCATCATCTTGTGAACGAAGCGCAGGATTTGCAGGCGACGGTATTCAATACCATTATCGATACATTCTCGGAGTAAGCAGTGGCTGTAGTGCCAAAAGCTCCGGACCAACGATTACAGAAGCGGGAGAAGACAGTGAAAAAGACAATTCTTGCCTTTGCGGTAGCAACTGTTGGCCTGAGTGGCTGTATGACCTATGACCCGTATACCGGGGAAGAGAAAACTTCGAATGCCACCAAGGGCAGTATTATTGGCGCGATCGGTGGTGCTGCTATTGGCGCAGCAACCTCCAGCAGCAGTGATCGTGGCAAAGGCGCACTGATTGGTGCCGCTGGCGGTGCGGCCGTGGGTGGCGGTATCGGCTACTACATGGATCGCCAGGAGGCCCAGCTGCGCCAGAAGCTGGAAGGTACCGGTGTTCGCGTCGTCCGTAATGGTGACCAGATCGACCTGATCATGCCGGGTAACATCACCTTTGATACCGACCAGTCCACCATCCGTTCCGGTTTTACCGGCACTCTTGAGTCTGTGGCCCTGGTTCTGAAAGAGTTCGACAAAACCATCATCCAGATTGAAGGCCATACTGACAGCACCGGTTCAGACAGCTACAACCAGCTGTTGAGCGAGCGTCGCGCGTCTTCTGTCCGTGACTTCCTGTTGAATCAGGGCATTGAGCCCCGTCGTACCCGGGCCACCGGTTATGGCGAGCGCTACCCGATTGCTTCCAACGATACGGCTGCGGGTCGTGAACAGAACCGTCGCGTTGAGCTGACACTGGTGCCGATGCAGTAATAACCTGCTCAGCATTCAACAAAAAAGCCCCGGTTTATGCCGGGGCTTTTTGCTTTATGGCAGGAGCAATCAGTTGGTATTGCTCGGCAGCCATTCGTCGATTCGCTTCTTCAGATCCTCCAGCTGATCTTCGCCGGAGTCCTTGAGTTCGCCCAGTTTGCTTCGGGCAGTCTCGATGTGGTCTTCAACGGACTGAATGCGCTCTGAAAACTCTCTCTGAATTTCGGCTTCCGCTTGGTCATCCTTTGCCTTGGCCATCTTTTCGTCGGCTTCGGCACGCAGGCTGTCGATCTGTTTGCTCCAGTACTCGGTCTGGGTTTCCAGTTTCTTCTGCAGAGATTCCTTCAAGGACATAATTACCTCCATGCTGGGCCTGTTCCGGCCCGGTTTGAATGACTGGTACTTTTCAGCATGGCTACGTATGGCCGAATCTCAAGGGCGGCAGCATGAAGTTTTGTTGAAATGCGGCGTTGTGGCCCGAAATGGCATAAAAAAACCGGAGCTCCCAGGGGGATGCTCCGGTTCTTGAAGGCAGCTGTCTGTCAGAACAGTACGCGGCAGCGAATAGTGCCTTTTACCTGGCGGAGTTTTTCCAGCGCCAGCTCACCGTAGGCCTTGTCCACATCGACCACCACATAACCAATATCTTCCTTGGTTTGCAGGTACTGGCCACAGACGTTGATGCCGTTTTCGGAGAACACCTGGTTGATTTCCGACATTACGCCCGGCACGTTCTCGTGAATGTGCAGCAGGCGGTGCTGGTTCGGGTGGGACGGCAGCGCCACTTCCGGGAAGTTCACCGAAGAAACGGAGGTTCCGTTGTCGCTGTACATGGCCAGCTTCTCGGCCACTTCGCGCCCGATGTTTTCCTGGGCTTCAATGGTTGAGCCACCCACGTGCGGAGTCAGGATGCAGTTGTCGAACTCGCGCAGTGGAGAGACAAACTCTTCGTCGTTGGACTTGGGCTCCACCGGGAATACGTCGATGGCTGCGCCCAGCAGTTTACCGGAACTCAGCGCATCGGCCAGGGCGTCGATATCCACCACGGTACCGCGGGAAGCGTTCATCAGAATGCTGCCCGGCTTCATCTGGGCAAACTGCTCGGCCTTGAACATGTATTTGGTCGCCGGAGTCTCCGGTACGTGCAGGGAAACCACATCGGAAATGTTCAGCAGTTCCTGCAGCGTGCCCACTTGCGTGGCGTTACCAATCGGCAGTTTGGAAACCACGTCGTAGAAATAGACGTCCATTCCCAGGCTTTCGGCCAGCACGCTGAACTGGGTGCCGATGTTGCCGTAACCGATGATGCCAAGCTTCTTGCCACGAATCTCGTAGCTGTTCTTGGCGGATTTCAGCCACTCGCCACGGTGGGCTTTGGCGTTTTTTTCCGGCACGCCGCGCAGCAGCAGGATGGCCTGGGCCAGAACCAGTTCTGCCACGGAACGGGTGTTGGAGAAAGGCGCGTTGAACACGGCCACGCCACGGCGGGTCGCGGCCTGCAGGTCAACCTGGTTGGTGCCGATACAGAAGCAGCCCACAGCCACCAGCTTCCTGGCGGCTTCAAATACTTTCTCGGTCAACTGGGTGCGAGAGCGGATACCAACGAAGTGCGCATCGGCAATCTTCTCGATCAGCTCTTCCTCACCCAATGAATGGGTCAGATACTCGATATTGGTGTAACCCGCGGCATTCAGGGTATCAATGGCAGATTGATGCACGCCTTCCAGCAGCAGGATCCGGATTTTGCTCTTTTCGAGAGACGTATTTGACATGGGCTTGCTTCCGAACCTTTCGTCACGTGAAATGACCTGCAGCCAGGGATCGTCGGCCTGGCTCACAGAACAGGGGCGGTATGATACCATAAACGCAGATTTTCACAGCGCGCCGGTTTGCCTGAATCAATTCTTTGTGAGTGATCTCTGAACAGGCCCTGGCCCAACTTCGAAGAGACTGACACATCCATGAGTTCCGAACAGATCATCGCTTCCCTTAAAGAGCTGGTTGCCACCTCCGAAAACCCGGGCAAGGTTCTCACCGATCCTGCGGATCTGGACAATTACGGCAAGGACTGGACCAAAATCTACCCGCCCAAGCCGCTGGCCATTGTCCTGCCGAAAACCACGGAGCAGGTGCAGGCGCTGGTGAAGTTTGCCAATGACAATCAGGTGGCTCTGGTACCTTCGGGCGGACGTACCGGCCTGAGTGCAGGCGCCGTGGCCGCCAATGGCGAAGTGGTGGTAGCGTTCGACAACATGAACCAGATTCTGGATTTCAACGCCAGTGATCGCACCGTACGTTGCCAGGCCGGGGTGGTGACCGAGCAACTGCAGACCTTTGCCGAAGAAAACGGCCTGTACTATCCGGTGGATTTTGCCTCCGCCGGGTCGAGCCAGCTCGGTGGCAACCTGTCCACCAATGCCGGCGGCATCAAGGTCATTCGCTGGGGCATGAGCCGGGACTGGGTTGCCGGACTGAAAGTGGTGACCGGTAAAGGTGATGTGCTGGATCTGAACAAGGATCTGGCCAAGAACAACACCGGCTACGATCTGCGACATCTGTTCATCGGTGCCGAGGGCACCCTGGGTTTCATTACCGAAGCCACCATGAAGCTTACCCGCAAGCCGGACGACCTGACCGTGCTGGTGCTGGGCCTGAATGACCTCACCAACACCATGGATGTCTTGCAGGCTTTCCAGAAAAAACTGGATCTGACCGCCTACGAGTTTTTCTCTCACCAGGCCATGGGGCATGTACTGGCCCACGGCCAGGTTCAGGCACCGTTCGAGACCGAGGCGCCATATTATGCGTTGCTGGAGTTCGAGGCTGTTTCTGATCAGGTGATGGACGATGCCATGGCACTGTTTGAGCAGTGTGTGGAAGAAGGCTGGGTGCTGGATGGCGTCATCAGCCAGAGTGAAACCCAGGCACAGAACCTTTGGCAACTGCGTGAGCGGATTTCCGAATCCATCGCGCCGCGAATTCCCTACAAGAACGATATTTCGGTGGTGGTTTCCAAGGTGCCGGGCTTCCTCCAGGAAATCGACAACGTGGTTACCGAACACTACCCGGACTTCGAGATCATCTGGTTCGGCCACATTGGTGACGGCAACCTTCACCTGAACATCCTCAAACCGGAGGACATGGCGAAGGAAGATTTCTTCGAAAAATGCCAGCAGGTGAACAAGTGGGTATTTGAAATTGTCGAGCGTTATCAGGGCAGTGTCTCTGCTGAGCACGGTGTGGGCATGACCAAGAAACCCTACCTGCAGTACACCCGCAGCGAGGCGGAAATTGCCTACCTGCGCGGTATCAAGCAGGTGTTCGATCCCAATAATATCATGAACCCGGGCAAGATCTTCGACTGATGCAAGAGCACATTGTTGTACTCACCGGCGCTGGAATCAGCGCCGAAAGCGGCCTCTCCACCTTCCGGGACAACGGTGGGCTGTGGGAGCAGCACAGTGTGTACGACGTGGCCACGCCGGAGGCGTTCGAGCGCAACCGGGATCTGGTGCTGAGGTTCTATAACGAGCGCAGGCGGCAACTTCAAACCGTCCAGCCCAATCCTGCGCACCGCTTGCTGGCGGAGCTGGAAAGCCGTTTTCAGGTGACCGTGGTCACCCAGAATGTGGACGACCTGCATGAGCGCGGCGGTTCGAGCAATGTGCTGCACCTGCACGGTGAACTCACCAAGGCCCGCAGTTCCGCCTATCCGGACCTCATTTACGACATCGGCTACAACGACATCAATCCCGGGGATACCTGTGATCGCGGTGCCCAGCTTCGGCCCCATATCGTCTGGTTCGGCGAAGAAGTCCCGATGCTGGATGCGGCGGCAGAGGTGGTGCGCACCGCAGATCAGTTGCTGATTGTGGGTACGTCGCTGCAGGTATATCCGGCGGCAGGGCTGGTCTACGAGGTGGACATTGATGTGCCCATCACGGTGATTGATCCCGGCGAACCTGCGTCCGTCTCCCGGGCACGGGTGATTCGCAAAGGGGCCTCGGAAGGGGTGCGGGAGTGGGTTTCGCGTTATTTGTGAACCTGGCGTTAGCCTCGGAGGTATTTCTCCAGTTCACTTCTGAATGCTGCCTGGACACCTAAGCGTTTTAGCATCCAGTAATGCCCCGCAATCATCCGGTCTATGAAAATACTCTCGACCGGTGGTTTGAAGTAATCCAGATATTTGAACACCGTGCTGGTTTTTGCGGCCACGTGTTTATGGATATCGGCCTCGGCGAAGTCGTAGGGCTCATCGTTCAGGAACGGGATGATCAGGATGTCCCTCCACATGGCGTAATAGGCTTCATCGACCGCCGGTTGGCTGTCCACGCGAGCGCCCAGGTCGATCAGGTACTGGTCCAGGGCCTGGTAGTCCTCATCCAGCGCTGCGATCAAGGCTTTGCGGTAGGCTTCTACAATCTCCGGTTTGAGTTTCTTCACGCAGCCGAAGTCATACATGATAATGGTGCCATCCGGCCGGTAGGCGAAATTGCCCGCGTGAGGGTCCCCGTGAATGCACTGGAACCGGAACAGCTGATCGGCCATGATCGTGAAAATCCGGTGGCCAATCAGGTTGAGGGTTTCCTGGGAGTAGTGTTCCGGTGTGACCTTGCTGACGTGGTCGCCCTCCACCAGCCCCAGGGTCAGGACCCGACGGGTTGAATGGCTGTCGACCACCTCCGGGATGATCACCCACGGCTGATCATTGTGGAATTCGTGGAACAGCTTGAGGTTTCGCGCCTCGTTCTCGTAATCCAGCTCTTCCTTCAGTCGCACCCGGATTTCGCCGAACAGCTGGTCAACCGTCTCCTTGGGCATTTTCAGCAGGCCGCCGAGCTTCAGGGCCAGTCGTAGCTGTTTGAGGTCGGAGTCGCAGGATTCATCCACGCCGGGGTATTGCACTTTCACGATCACATCCGTGCCATCGTGCAGGCGGGCGCGGTGTACCTGGCCGATGGAGGCAGAGGCGTAGGGTGTTTCCTGCAGGTATTCAAACAGCTCGCCAACCGGCTTGCCCAGCTCACTTTCCACCTGTTCCAGAATCACCTCGAATGGCATCGGTGGTGCTTCTTTCTGGAGTTTTTCCAGCGCGTCCGAGAATTCTTTGGGCAGGAAGTCCTGGGTCTGGGAGGCTATCTGCCCCACCTTCATCACCGCCCCCTTGAGCTCGCCCAGGGTATCGGCAATTTGCCCGGCCATCCGGGTGTAGCTTTCGCTCTGGGCGCCTTCGTCATTTTCGGTGCGGAACATGCGCCGCGCTCTCTGGCCGGCGTACTGGCCCGCCACCGTGGCGGTCATGCCTGCGAGTTTGAAGAAGCGTCCTGTGCGTGAAGTAACGGGTTTCCTGGCCATGGTAGTGCCTGTTCTACGGGAAGTTTGCAGCTCGTCTGAATATCCGTATCCGTGTTGCGTTCAGACCACTGTGGTCTCCACAAATAACACATCTTCCAGCTCCAGGGACAGAGTCTGGCCGCTGACAAGCGGGCCAACGCCTTTGGGCGTGCCAGTCAGCACCACATCGCCGGGTAACAGGGTGAACTGGGTGCTCATATGAGCAATCAGGGGCACGATCGGGTTCAGCATGTCGCCGGTATCCCCGGTCTGCTGGCGCTGGCCGTCGATATCCAGTGTGAAGTTCAGGTTGCCCTTGGCAAGTTGGTCGGCGGCAACGAACGGTGAAAGCGGGCAGGCGCCGTCGAAGGCCTTTGCGCGCTCCCAGGGGTGTCCCTTTTCTTTCAGGCTGCTTTGCACGTCCCGCAAGGTGAGGTCCAGGGCCAGGCCATAACCGAGAATGGCACTTTCCACTTCGCTGGCGGAGGCATTGGTCAGGGGGCGGCCGATAAGTACGGCCAGTTCGGTTTCAAAGTGCACCGCACCCTGGCCTTTGGGGTAGACCAACGGGCGGGTGATATGAACCGCTGCGGTGGAGGGTTTGATAAACAGCAGCGGTTCTTCCGGTACCGGGTTGTTCAGCTCCCGGGCGTGTTCGGCGTAGTTGCGCCCCACACAAACGATTTTGCCAAGGGGAAGATGAACCGGTGTTCCATCTTTCCAGTGATGCTGATAATCGCCCATGGTGGCGCCTCCGCTCAGTCTCCTTCGAATGAGCAGACAGTATAAACCTGCAGCCCTTCTTCCTGCAGCTTGCGTGAGCCACCCAGATCCGGCAGATCAATCATGGCTGCGACCTCTACGATTTCAGCACCGATACGGCGGATCAGACGGGTTGCGGCCAGCATGGTGCCGCCAGTGGCAATCAGATCGTCCACCAGGATGACCTTGTCGCCGGGTTTGAAAGCGTCTTCGTGCAGCTCGACGGAAGCCGTGCCGTATTCCAGTTCGTAGTCTTCCACCAGGGTGTCGAAGGGCAGTTTGCCCTTCTTGCGCACGAGTACCAGAGACGCATTCAGCTCGTAGGCCAGCGCCGAGCCAATAATGAAGCCTCGGGCATCAACGGCGGCAACCGCATCAATGTGCTGGCCATGGTAGCGATGGACAAAGGCATCGATCAGTTTACGAAATGCCGTTTTGTCCTGAAGGACCGTGGTGATGTCCCGGAAGGAGACGCCGGGTTTGGGCCAGTCCGGCACAGTGCGGATGGCTTTCTTGATGCTCTCGGAAAAATAGTCCATGGGCGGATCCGGTGATTACTCTGGGCGCCGCTCAGGCGGCGTCCAGGAACATGAATTTCAGAACAAATACGACGGCAATGGTAACGACGCTGGCGTTAAGATCGGACCAGCGGCCAGACAACGCCTTGATCACGGCGTAGGTGATGAAACCCAGGGCAATGCCGTTTGCAATAGAGAAGGTCAGCGGCATGGTCAGTGCCGTGACGATCGCTGGTGCGGCGTCGGTGATGTCGTCCCAATCGATCAGTTTGAGGCCGCTTGCCATCAGCACGGCGACGTAGAACAGGGCCGGTGCGGTCGCATAGGCAGGGATGATGCTCGCGATCGGCGACAGCAGCAAACAGGCCAGGAAAAGCAAGGCGACGACAACAGCCGTCAGTCCTGTGCGACCACCGGCGGAAATGCCAGCCGTTGATTCGATATAGCTGGTGGTGGTTGAGGTGCCCAGGGCTGCGCCTGACATGGTTGCGACGGAATCCGACATCAGAGCGCGTCCGAGACGGGGCAGCTTGCCATCTTTATCCAGCAATCCACCGCGCTGGGCTGCTCCGATCAGGGTGCCGGAGGTATCGAAGAGATCCACGAACAGAAAGGCAAAGATAATGCTGATCATGCCAACATTCAGTGCGCCGGCCAGATCAAGTTGCATAAAGGTGGGGGCAAGGCTGGGTGGGGCAGACACAAAACCTTTGTATTCCACCATGCCAAGCATCATGGCGACCACGGTAACAGCAAGGATGCCGATCATTACGGCGCCGGTGATTCTGCGGAATGAAAGTGCACAGATCAGTACGAATCCTGCGAAGAACAGCAGGCTCTCAGCCACTTTAATGTCGCCCAGACCCACAAGGGTCGCAGGGTTATCTACCACGATGCCGGCGTTTTTCAGTGCGATCAGAGCAAGAAAGAATCCGATGCCGGCGGAAATGCCAAAGCGTAAGGACATCGGAATGCTGTTGATGATCCATTCCCGGATCTTGACCACACTCAGAATGAAGAAAATAAACCCGGAGAGAAAGACAGCGCCCAGCGCCACTTCCCAGCTGTATCCCATACTGCCGACGACCGTGAACGAGAAAAAGGCGTTCAGGCCCATGCCGGGGGCCAGGGCAATTGGATAGTTTGCCCAGAGGCCCATAATCAGCGTACCGATGGTTGCGGCCAGACAGGTGGCCACGAAAACGGCTCCGAAATCCATGCCGGTGGACGACAGGATGCTGGGGTTGACCACGATGATGTAGGCCATGGTCAGGAAGGTGGTAATGCCAGCTACCACTTCTTTACGGACAGTGGTGCCGTGGGCCTGGAGTTGGAACAGTCGTTCAAGCATGACTTGGGTCTGCCTCTAGAATGCCTGGATTAGGGAGTTTGAAAGTCAGTTTGCGTGCGGAAAACGTGAATTGGGTGAAAAAACGGCAATGTTACCGGCTCAGGCGCCTCACGCCAAGGGATGATTCAGAGTTCAGTTCAGCATCTGGTCTCGTTGCAGGCGGATATCAAAGCGCACCGCGAGCATGCGAACAATCACGATAAACAGCAGGCCAATAGTCAGCGCCATGGATTCGCTCTCCAGCAACCACTGGCACACAAAGTACAGCCAGCAACCGGCGAAGGCGATAGAGGCGTAGATCTGGTCCTTGCGGAAAATAAAGGGAACTTCGTTGCACAGGGTGTCACGGAGGGCGCCGCCGAAGCAGCCTGTCATTACACCCAGCATGGAAGCGATAAACCAGGAGTGGCCCAGATCGAGAGCCAGTTGCGCACCGAGAATGGAAAAAATGCCAAGGCCGATGGCGTCCGGGAACACGATTCTCGATTCTTTCAGGGAATGGGCCCGGCTCCAGTAGCTGAACACGATTGCCATGGCCAGGATCATGATCGGCTGCTCCTGGTGCTTGATCCAGTACAGCGGGTGATTGTCCATGATCAGATCCCGCAATGTGCCGCCACCCAGAGCGGTAATAAAACCGATGGCAAATACACCCACCGGATCCATGTTTTTGGACCGGGCGACGATCATGCCGGAAATGGCAAACGCCACAACGCCAACCATTTCAAGAGTATAGATGATGTCAAACATGGGGCGGCTCTGATCTGACGAAATTCGGTCCGGGGCGAGGGTGAAAGGTTGGAAGAATAGCGGAATTCGTCACGGGATTCATCTTCAGGCGTTGATGGCCGATTCAGCCAATGTGATCTGTTACGCGACAGTTACGCGTATCACTGCCTTGTTTCCCGTTTGATTGATCCGGAGTACTGCAATATGGCCCTGATGCGACTCGCCTACGCCAGCGAAGCAACGTTTGAAGCCCAGCCCCTGGAGAAGGGTGTCGAACCCCACGTGGCCAGAATTCTCATGGTGTCCCGAAGAAATAACGGTCGGGCAGGCCTCGTCGGTGGCTTGTACTATGGCGACAACCGGTTTTTCCAGTACCTTGAGGGCGAGGAAGAATTTGTCCGGGAAACCTTCGAGCGAATCCGCCAGGACTCTCGTCACCGCAATATCCGCATGCTGATTGAAGAGCCGCTGGACTTCCCGACCTTCTCCAACTGGTCGATGAAGTATGTACCCCTGTCATCCGACGTGCAGGCCTTTCTGGACAAGCACCAGTTACCGGACTTCAACCCGGCGGCGTTCTCCAGCCACCAGTGTGAGGAAATGATTGACCTGATTCGGCGCTCCAGCGAAGACCAGAAACTGGTCAATCACGACGAAGACAGCCCATCCCGGGTTCAACACTCACAAACCCTGTCTCCCGGCGTCAGGTATGGGCTTCTGGCCGCTGGCGTGACGATCATCGTCGCCGTGGTAGCGGGCGCTGTACTGTTCTGAATCCGCCGGCTTATCAGCCGGGCTTATTGCCATGAATAAGCAGCCTTGATTTGCTTCACGGGCTCTGTGCGTTTAGCTTGATCCGGGTCAATTACAACATCAAATCAGACCCGCCCTGACGCCATCAGGGTAAGACAGACAGCCCAGGAGCAACCATGAAAGCCATTCTGTGCAAAGAATATGGCCCGGCAGAGAATCTGGTCATCGAAGACATTGCCAGCCCGGACGTAAAAGGCAGCGGCGTAAAAATCCGGGTCAAGGCTGCAGGCCTGAACTTCCCGGACACCCTGATCATTCAGGGCAAATACCAGTTCCAGCCGCCCATGCCGTTTTCCCCTGGTGGCGAACTGTCCGGTGAAGTGCTTGAAGTGGGCGAAAAAGTCAGCCGTTTCAAACCCGGAGACCGGGTAGCCGCCTTGACCGGCTGGGGTGCGTTTGCCGAAGAAGTGGTTGCTCCGGAAACCAACCTGTTGCCAATTCCGGACTCTATGTCCGATGAGAAAGCAGCGGCTTTCATGATGGTGTATGGCACCTCCTATTATGCGCTGAAACAGCGAGGCAACCTGCAGCCCGGCGAAACCCTGCTGGTACTCGGGGCCAGCGGCGGCGTCGGCCTGGCGGCGGTGGAGCTGGGCAAGGCTATGGGCG